>Ga0255753_1000205_pt1 | contig 75412 bp, 44 predicted proteins | sample 041ome_10_FD_179953 | JGI IMG/M metagenome (GOLD analysis project Ga0255753, IMG submission 179953) | Coastal salt marsh microbial communities from the Groves Creek Marsh, Skidaway Island, Georgia - 041412US metaG (version 2) | ecosystem: Environmental > Aquatic > Marine > Intertidal zone > Salt...
TGACGACGCCGATGACGCCCGGAGGCGCGCGCGCGGGGCGTCGACCGACGTCGGCGTCGAGGACGCGACGCGCGCGGGCGCTTTTCGCGAGCACGGCGTACGATACGCTCGGTCTTCATAGAATACACGACGCTATCGCGCGCGTCGGCGACGCTCGGCCGGAGGGTGGCTCTCGCGTATTTATTTACCAATGACGTCACCGCGACTCGCGATCCGCGACGACGCGCTCGCGGGACTGAGCGACGACGCCGCGCTTGCCGATTTCGGCGAAGGACTTTTCGGCCTCGGGCTTGGGCTTGTAGTATTGGTCTGGGGTCATGAATTCGGCGCCGCCGCCCGCGGCGGGTCGGAAAGGCGCGGGCGCGGACGCGAGCCACTTTTCCTTGCCTCCGCACTCGCGCCAAAAGGTGTTTTGAGTTTGGGAAACGTCCCACATGAGACCGAGGTGCTTGGGGAGCGGGGCGAGCGTGCTCGCGGCGATGGCGCCAGAGGCGGCGACCGCGGGAACGCCGACGCCCGGGAACACGGAGTCGCCGCAACGTAATAACTTGGGGATAGGGGATAATACGCCCGGTTGCGGAACTTCGGGCAGAGGTAAGAAGCCGAAGAGGCTGCCGCCGGCTGGGAGCGCCGGGCCGTACGTGCCGCGGTGCCGTCGGAGGAACCGTTGATGCGTCTGCGGAGACGCGTACACTTCAACTTCGACGCGGCTACGAATGTCCGGTATGATGCGTTCGATGGCATTCCACAGGATTTCAGCGCGTTCGCGCTTGAAATCCTTGTACTCTTGACTCCCTCGATCCTTGCCTTCCCAAATGTCGTACGGTTCGCTTCCGGCTGTGTACACGTGAATGATGTGCTTACCTTCGGGTGCGACTTCAGGATCGAGCACGGTGGGAATGAAGATTGTGATGACGTTTTGGGGATCACCGAGAGGTCGGTCCCAGTCCAAAACGCACAGATGCGACGGATCCAGATCGGGTAAGCCCGTGGCGTCGATGCCGAGGAACAAGTGCATGATGCTTCCGAGGGCGGGGATTTCCGACATTTCGTCCTTCCACTCCACCGCCCTGTCGAGACCTTGTGCTATTAATTCGTCTGTCTGGGGCAACATCGGCACAGTGTCCCAGATAGTCGCGTTCGAAACGACCGCGACGTTCGCCTTGATGACTTTACCGTTTCGAAGACGCACACCCTTGGCTTCTCCGTCTTCGACGATGATTTCCTCCACGTGCGACTTGAGCTGCAATTCACCACCATACTTTTCCAAGCAGTATTGAAGCTTATCCACAACTGCCTGCGTACCGCCCTCGGGCGCGCACAACGACGCCCCGGGACGATGGAATCCTGGAATACTATAAATCATTGTCGCCCCCATCGTGCCCTCCGCCGGGAACCCGCTGAAAAACGCCAGCATGTCGATCCACTGCTTCAAGAACGGTTCGGTGACGTACTGTCGCGATAACTTATGAAATGAGTCCAAAATATAAGGAATATCCAACATCACGTTCGGATGGGTGAGGTAAAACGGAATCGCAATCACCGTGGACACCAACAACCCGGCGTCCTGGCGAAGCGCCGTGAGCGGACACGCGTCCAGCGCGTCGTACAACGGTTCCAACCGCCCCTTCAGCGCCTTCCACTCCTTGATCGCCAACTCCGGATCCGTCGCCTTCTCGCGCAACAAATCGCAGAACCCACCCGGGGCGTCATCGTCCCCGGTTTGAAACCTCCAGTGCCCCTCCGGCGTCCACATCGAAATCCCGTCGTACGTCTTCACCGGCACCGTCTCCCCGAGCGCGTCCAGCACCATCCTCAGCGGGTTCCCCGTCGGTCGATCCAACCCCTCCCAAATGCTCGGTCCGACCTCAAACTTATACAACGCCCCATCCGGCGCTCGATGATCGAACATGTGACAGCACCCGCCCGCGAGATAGTGACTCTCAAACACCTTCACCTCGTATCCGTACTTCGCCAACAGCGCGGCGCACGACAACCCACCGATCCCGCTTCCGATCACCACGACGTCGTGCGTTTCGCTCGCGTCGTCCAGCGCGCTCGCGCGCGTCACCGTTCGTCGCCCGCGCGCGTCTTTCCTCGTCGCGCTCGTTATCCGCGCGGTCGCGCGCTGCGTCTCGCGCGCGCGCGTCGTCGCGCGCGTCGTCGCGCGCGCGGCGCCGCGCGCCACCGTCGCGTCGGGCGTCATCGCGCGCGTCGTCACCGATCGAAGCGACTCGCGAGCGATGCCCGCGCGGCGCGCGCGCTGTGACGTTCGGCGCGAGACGCGCCGCGCGCCGTGGTCTTTTTTGACGCTTCACTGTTTACCCATATACGACGGGTCACGACTCGACGTACCCGATGGGGTCGAGCGCGGCGCGCGTCGACGCGCCGCACCGCGCGACGCCGCGGCTCGACGCCGCGAGCGAGCGTGAACGCGCGCGCGCGCGCGCGCTCGACGTCTCGACGCGAGACGCGCGTCGTTCGACGCGCGCGTGACGCCGCGAGACGGTGATGACGCAACGACCGGCGGATGCGGCGGCGTCGTCGTTCGGCGCGCGACTGCGACGCGCGGGCGTGAAAACGCTGCGGTTGCGCGTCAGCGGCGAGCGGGCGAAGCGTGGACTCGAGTCCGATAACGAGAGCGACTCGGACGACGACGCGGGAGCGCGGGATGGACCGTTCGTGATGCGGTGCGGGGCGGTCGGCGCGCGGGGCGTCGAGCGAGCGACGACGTTCGAGGCGTGGCGGCCGAGACGTGGGATAGATCGCGAGGAACTCGCGGAGAAGTACGGAGACGGAGGCTTGAAGAGGCACCGCGGGATGCACGGGGGGCTGGAGGAGGCGTTTCGGGGGAATAATATCGTCGTGCGAGGGACGCTCGACGGGGTGGAGTACGTGGGGAAGAATTTTACGCACGCGGCGAGCGGCATCGGGAGAGCGTACGAGCGCGAACGGGGGTACGACGGGAAGATGATGTTGGGGAGGCTGAAGAAAGCGTCGGGTGAGGATGATGGGGCGTACGAGTTGGAGTTGATGCCGATCGCTGGCGGGCGAGTGATTGACTTGGAGACGCGCTTGCGCAAGTACAATTACACGGAGCACTCCAAGAGCGATTTGGCGGATATCAACGATCCGGCGGTTCGCGCGGAGATCAACGCGAAACAACTCGAAGCGTTCGCGTCGGACAAGCGCAAGCGCCAAGTGAATAGGCTGAACGCGGCGAGAAAATTGGACGAAGCTTCCATTGCGTCGCCGAAGCTCATGCAGGCGCACATCGCCGAGGGAGCGGCGACGCTGAAGAGTCGCGCCGAACTCATCCTCGAGGCTGGGAAAACGCGGAATATTCCGCCTCACGAACCAAACGCGTTGAATTTGGACGAGGCGTACCCGATTGCCTCCATGCCGTGCCATGCGTTGCTTCATAAGCTTCGGTCGAAGGATCTTTTGGAAAACGCCGACGGCGCTACCGATTCGGGCGAAGTCACGTTTGAGCCGCTCACGCTGGCTTTGGCGTCGTTGTGCCTCAAAACGGGCACAAAGCCCGAACTCAACAAACGCGCGCAGCTCATTATGTACGCCGACGCGCTGTGCAAGTTACTTGCGCGCGAACGAATCAAAGAAGCCAAGCCAAAGGCGACAGAGGACGCCGAGACGCCGACCGAGCCCTCGCATCGGTTCACGTTTACCAGCGCCGAAAACGTCGATCCGTTGCTTCAGGAGGCACTCATACATAGTTATATGGACGAAGACGTGGCGAGCGACGTTCGACAGTACGTCATGTCCAAACACAGAAGAGATCTCGTACGACTGCAAGTCATTCTCATCGCGCTTCGCCTTTGCCAGTGGACGCTGGAGATTGAGCTCGTGCGCCCGCACTTGAAAGTGGACTCGAAAGAGATGATGGCGTACACGCGCGAACTCGGGTGCAAATCCGTCAAGGGTGGGAAGAATCCTGTCGTGAAACTCGATCTCAACGGCAGAGCATTGTCGAGCGTGCTTCCGGAGATTCGAGCGCGAGGGAAACGAGCGAAACCAAAAGAATGAATAGCCTAAACCGACGTAAATTTTTAGCAAAGTTTCTACATTACACAACACGACGATACTCTCGTAACGACGCGTCATCGCATCATTTTCCGCCGCCGCCCCTCGAGCGAGCACCCCGGCGACGCGTCCGACTCGTCGCACTCCAACTTGCTCCACCGCCCGTCCACCTTCGCGCAATCAAACCACGCTTTGCCCAGCGACGCGTTCACCTCGTTGTGCACCGCGCACATCCATCGCTGCAAAGCCAACCCCGAGGAGCAATCGGGCGGATTCACGCGCACAATCTCCGCGAAATGCGCCGCGCACTCGCCGCACGGGTACGCTCGCGTGAGAATCATAATCAACTCCCGCGCGTCTCGCTCCTGCCGCCGCGTCGGTTCATCCGGGTACTGCGCCGCGAACGTGTGTAAAAACGTCCACGTCGCGCGTCCGAGGTCCTCCTTCGTCGTCTTCGTCGTCGACGTCGACGCATCGTCGTCGTCTTTCGCGTCGTTGAATTTCTTCGTCATCGACGCGAGCCAGCGCTGCGGCATCGCGCGCGCGCGCGTTCGCGCCGTCGTCCAGCGCCACGCGCGTTCGCGCTCGCGCGTTCCATCGCGCGACGCCATCCCGCGTCGTCGTGTGCGCGTCGGCGCGTCGCGAACGCGCTCGACGCGCGCGCGCGCAAACCGGGCACTCCCGGGCAGCGCGTTCGCCGCGTCGCCGTCGCCGCGTCGCGCGCCTCGATCGTCGCGCGCCTCGATCGTCGCGCGTCTCGACGTGTCTCTCTCGCGCGCGCGGTCGAGCGACGCGCGCGACGCGCGAGGCGCGCGCGAGGCGCGACAACGCGACGCGTCTCTGGGACAGTTTCGACGAAGATGCGTTCGCGATGAACGACGACGACGCGGCGATTCGAGGGTATCTCGCGCGTCTGCGCGACGTCGAGGGCGAGGGCGACGCCAGCGCGGTGGACGCGCAGGGCGTGCTCGTGGAACTCAAGGTGCGGCGACGACGACGACGACGACGGAAGGATGATGATTTGATTTGATTTGATTTGGAAACTGACGAACGGTGACGTAGGAACGATGCGAATCGATCGCGAAGGAAGACGTGGCGCGTCTGGGGATCCCGGGTGCGGTGTTCGATCGGCGCGCGGGCGTGGTGGCGTTCGTGGAGGCGACGGATGGACGACGAGGGAACGCGTTCGCGACGGCGCGAGCCAAGGCGTTGGACTTGACGGGAGAGCTCGCGACGAGGATGGAGGGAATGGACGGCGATGATGGTGGGTTGGGATCGCGAGCCAGGGATGGGTTTGAAGTGATCATGATGACGTTTCGTAAGGAGACGTCGATGAGCGTGCGCTCGGGGGCGTTGAAGACGCTGTTGACGTTGGCGAGACGATACGCGGGCGAGATTGGACGAGGGACGATGCAGGCGTACGGACGGGCTTTGCGCAGAGATTTCGAGAGTTACACGAAAAATAGCAAGACGGTGAAAGGTTTGATATTGCGAGTCATCGGCGGTATGCACGAAGGGTTGCGACGCGAGGGTTTGACGCTCGTGACGGCGGAGGAAGCCATGGAGGACTCGAGTGCGCCGACGGCGAAGTGGTTGATGACGGCGTCGTGTCGCATTTTAGATGCCGCGCTGGACGATGAAGAAGACGTAAAGAAGGAGATTGTGCTCATGGCGAGCGCGTTATATGCGATTACGGCGTCCTTATCCGCGCGCGTCGCCGAAGAAGGTGCGGACAAGGCGAATTTTGCGCGCATTGTTCGCATCGTCGAGCACGCGGTGTCGTTGCGAGAGACTGGAACTCGAACAGACATGTCCAAGGCAGCGCTTGACTTAATCACCACGCACGCGCACGCGTTGAGACACGAACTGGTGAAAATCTCTTCCAAGATGTTCGAGCTCCTGTTGAATTTGCGCACGCACAACAACAAGGAACTGGCTCGCTGTGCGGCAGCAGCGTACGAAGAGTTTTTACCTGCCATGCGTGACGCGTTCGTGTGCGATACGTTTTCTTCATCACGGGATTCCCGCGCAAAATTACTGGATGATATTTTAAAAGTCATCATGCGGATGCTAGACGACGAGAAAACGTCACAACGTGATAAGACGGCGTGCGTTCACGCATTGGGGAAATTCGCCGCGCCGGCGATGGAGTTGCTCTCCGACGACTACGCAGAGGTGAATACATACATGGAACGACTCGGCAAGCTCACGATGTACATCAAATTTCAGCAAGGAGAAAATGAGTTTCAAGAAAGATTCGAAAGCATTGAGCGTCAGGTGGCATTACTATCGGCTTTTAGCGACGTATTGCGATCTTCAAACGTTATGATCGACGAGGCGCTTCTAGAGACTTTCGCTGGTTTGGTTGTTTGGATTTGGGAGCAGTACGCTTTCGAACTCGAGAGACGTAAACCTCAAATTCGTAACGCGTTGCTGAATTTGTTTGTCGTTCTCGCTTCCAAAGGTTGCGCTCTTCAGACACTCTTGACGCGCATCGGCTCTCAGCTTTTGTTCTTGACGCTCCGATTTTCTGAGCCGGACCCAATCGACAAAGTGCTGTGCAAAAACGATCCGGTACCGATGTGGCCTCGTTACGTCGATCTTTGGACGGCTCTCATCGGCGGCGGCAATGAATGCGCCGCAGGCGTTTACGGTTGTTTCGTAAACGAGCTCCTCAACTTTTGCACTACGCTCGATCTTGGCATTGTGACGCCTACCGGAGAGGATTCGAATAGCGAACGAAACGCACGAACCGATACTTCTACTAGCGATGATTTAGACACAACTTCAGTGGCGGTGAGCTTAGGCGACGACGCAAGCGCATCTAATCCGGGTGATATGTGCACCTTCTTACAGCTCGTAGAGTTCGCACAGCGAGTCATTGAGGAGTCCCCTGCAGACGCATTACTGCCTTGGGTGAACCATATCAGCACGAAATTAATGGCGATGGCTAATCGAAACAGCTCGATTTCTGCCTTTTACAAACTCATTGGAACGATCGTCAATGCCGCTGATCGCAGTGGATACTTTGGCAGACGAGATTCAGCCGAAGTGGAGCAAGTCGTCGCGCTGTTTCGAGAATTCTTACGAGATGTTTTGCAAGACACAAGACGATTCTCCGGCGAGCTGCTCGCGTCTGTGTTACAATTACTATTGACACTCCCTTCGGTAATACTTCCGATTGAAAATTTGATAGCACCACTGTTGCGAGCCCTTGAACTTGGTCTACAACATCCTCCGGTGACGACAATCGCTTTGAACACCCTCGAGCGCTGGCTCGATGGTAAGCATCTAGATGAGACTTCTCCGCACTTAGTACAGATAGCTAAACGCCTTAGTGCGTACTTGGACAGCGCATCGAGTTCGAATGCGTTCTTTGGCGAAGTATACGAAAGCGAGGGTCGCGACAGGAAGAAAAAGCAGGCGAGCGAGGAGCAAGACGAAATGAGGCTCAAACGCGCGACTTTCATTCGGATCGTTAAAATTTTGGGCTCGATGGGTGGCGCAGCACACGGTTTATTGTCTGCAAAATCAAACAGTGAGCTCGACTCGCCGTGGGATTCTGACTCGAAGCTGTCGATGCCCATCGGTTTGGTTCGATCGTCTACAAAGTTATGGCTCGATAAATTACTTCCTCGCACTTCTCATTTGGCTATGTTTTCTCAAGATAGAGCGACAAAAATTGCTGCGTGCGAGGCACTTTATGGTTCAACTGTCTTTTTGATTGGCAGAAGCGCGCAAGGTCCGACGGCGTCGGCGGGCGATTTCACTCGCAGCGCATCTCAGTACCGCTCAATTTTCGAGAAACTTTTCCCAATAATTTTCGAATTGTCTGTCGATGCTGATGCAATCTCCAGAAAGCTCTTCAGCGACCTTAGCTTCCAAATGACCAGATGGTATGCGAAGAGCCAAGCTCGTGAGTTGGACGTGACACTGTGTTTGTTTGACGCCTTAATCGAGGGACTGTCAAACACTTCAAAAGCCGGTGCCGTTCGTGATCTTTGCGCCTCACTAGTCGCAGAGTTGTTAGAGTGGAGTATAAAATATGTGCGAGATACGAAAGCGTTCGAAGGTACGGTAAATCACAGGTACATTCTGCGCACCTTGTTCGGATTGATGGGACACACGGGCTCAGCGCACAGATTGGGTGCGGTCACGGCGCTAAGAAAGTGTCTCAAGCATGTGACGAAGCATCGAAACTTGCTCGATGAATACGTTCTGGAAATACTTAACGTTACATTCAAAAGTATTGAAAGGTCGGGTGAACATTCTTTGACTGTTGGAGTTTCCACGAGAGGCGCTGATGTTGCTATGGCTATCGTTGTTCGCGAGATCCTACGCGCTATCCAGACTCATGCGAAATGGCTCCTGCATTCACCGGGATCAACAGTGTCGAAATGTACTGACTCATTCATGCGAAGTCTACTCGAGCTCACCGCTAGCGGTGATGATTTCTTGAGACGCGAGGCACAGCAGGCTTTTGCCACCATCGCGCCGCTGGCGCTTTCTGACGTCCGACGGTGGCTGCAAGGCAACTTGCATGTGATTTCGTCTTGCGTCGATGCTTCAGTTCCCGAAATGAAGGCGCTTGAGAATGGGAGCAAACGGCTGCTTAATAGATTTATCGCCGTCGTGCAGTGGTCAAGTTGGACTATGTCCATGCATTTCACTGATTTGGAATTTTTCACCGCCTCGAGAACGACGCACTTTCATGCTGTCGGTCAATATTTAGATAGCATTTCTGGTAGACTCGAAAGTTCTTTCGTTCTAGAACAAGATACACCAGCCAATCAGACTGGTCATTTAGCTCGCGAAATTCTGGTTCTCTTTGATAGTATTTTGAACTCGCCGTGGAGTGGTGGCGATAAGGAAGCGCTCTTGGCGCTCTCCTTACCGCAAGAAAATGGAAACAGACGCGTGATCAAGCTGATATCGTCATCCATCTTCTACTCGCAAAACATTGCCAATGACGCTGATTCTAGTCGCAAATACCTTATGCCCGCTGCGGCACAGCTTCTGAGAACGCTTACAAAGGATCACGGTTCGAGCAAAGTTGCGCGACTAGGGGAAGAAGCATTTGCGTGTCTCAGAGGACTGATTGCGCTACCAAAGTTTGATCTCGGTGCGATCAATTTGGAGAACGCACAAGGTTGCATAGCCGCACAACGACTCGCCGACGGATATCGCGAGCTCGCGAATGTGCTCGTGCTACGCAGAATTCTACCACAGGAAGGTGAATCATCGGCAAAGAATCTGACTCGTCGCGCGGCGACAGTCGTGCGTAATTTGTTCCACGCAAATCCTCCTCAGCGTGTGGTCGGCCAAGTCGTGATGCAGCTTTGTCTGCATCTTAACATAGCCCCTAGTGCTCTTCTTGACCTTCTTCTCGACAGGGTCCAAGATTCAGATGCGAAACTCGGTGAGACATTCTATCGCAATTACCGAGAACCCATTCTGCGCGCATGCAAATATTCATTCGACGATTATGCCGGTGACTTGTTCAAAGTCGCTGGGGCGGACGTTCAATCACCCAGTGGTGCCGTCGTCACCGACGTCATCGTCAGTGTGATTGAGCTCTCAATCCCAAAGGAAAACGCGACGCAAACTCGAAGTTTGGATGGAGGACGTGTACTGGCCACTCTGAAAAAGAACATGTCGCATTTGTGTCATCTGTATGAGGATCACGAAGACGCCTCTGCCGTCGTGAAAAATACCTGTCATCAACGATTTTTGGCAATTCTTCGCGCAGCGGTGAAGCTAAATCGAGCGCTTGGATCGAGCCACGACTCGATTGCATCGGAGGACAGTTACACGAGTTTCTTAACTGTTATGGCTGGCTTGATGCGATGCGTGCGATGCGACTGCATCTCTCTGAGTTCGCAAGTTGATGCCGTCATGATCACCGCTGAGATTTTGGAGGGAATTAACATATCAAAATCATCTCGCGATGCGCTGGAAAAGAGTTTGAGTGATTCGTTGAAAAATATGGTCGTTCAAGAGCGATGTGATTCAACCACGTTCAAGAAACGTTTTCCATCAACAGTGAAAGCCTTCAAACAAGCGTTTTCCAAATACCAAGCACCATCGCTGATTGCTGCGCTTCTTCCGTTTTACGATGATTCAGATTCAAAGTCGGTCTTACTGGAAGAAGATGTCACGGAAATACGATGGAATGCCGCTGTAGCGCAACAGATATGGCTCATTGCAGAGGATGAACATGTGGCAGTTGAGTCTCGCGCACTCGCCGTGTGTCGCATTCTTCCAAAACTTTTGTCGTCGAGCGACCCCACACAAGTCTTGGCGTTTTTCACGGATAATGCAAAAGCGATCGCGCAGGATATCGGCGGCGGTAAAACTGATATCCTATCGCGATTAAGGACTTTCGGTGTCTTGTCTGCGATGTACTCAAAGTGCACGAAGCAAGAAGTGATGGATGGACCTTGCGTGCAAGTTCCAAAACTGAATGCCCTCGTTTCAAAAGCTGTAATCAGCGAACTCAGTGGACACGGAACGGCAAGTAAATCGCTCTTAGGTCAAGAGAGTATCGCGTTGCACGCGACAAAAATGGCCTTTTCTGTCTTTGCGTCGCTGCTCACCTGCACACAGACAGATGTCAAGTTTTACGCCAAGTTATTTGAGAACGTTGCGTCATGGAATAATCTGGTCGACCGGACAAAACGCGTGAAACTTGAGGCGACAATGGAAGTGAAACGAGCTCAACGAAACTTGAAAGCTGACGTGAGTACTACACGGCTCAAATCGTTCACTTTGTCTTCAAATCTTGCGGCGATGTACTCCCTGAAACCGTCTGATACTGCCGAGAATGATAATCTCGCCGCCGACGAAGATATTGCGCAACAAGACAACCATTCAAAAGGTACCCCGCGAGATGAACTCGAGGCTCACCCGGTGTCTGATGGCGTCTTTAAGATGCTAAAGCTCGTCGTAATGCGCGGTTTGACGGGCGATGCAAGTGGCTTGCGACCGGAGATGCAACTTTTGGAAATGGTTTCGTGTCTGCTGTACTCTCCCGCGGTTTTGGCTTCGGTCAAACTTCTCGTCGTCAAGGCGTTACTTAGATTAAACGATGATCTCACATCTGAGTCCAGTGGCGATGTCGGCATGACGGTTTTGATTACACAGCCATCGTTCCTGGCCGCGCACTCGGACCTTATGATTGCACTTCTCTCCGCGATGATTGAAATCACGAAGGAATCTGATGCCGCGTACGTGTCAACACCTTTGCGAAAAACTATGAACATCGCGTTGGAGTGCGACAACTTGTGGTCTTCGAACTTTGAGGAAGCAAAAACGAGCATATTTGAGGCCACCGAGCTCGTCATCAAGAGTGGGTACTCGAGGAATGAAGACATCTTCAGAGAGAATCTCAAACTCTGCAGCAAGTTGTTCTCGCGTTTGCGTGACACCGCGCGAATGACAAGTACACCTACGTCGCATTGCTTCCAAAGTTCGATGTATCAATTGCAACGACATCTTGAGTGCAAGCCAAAAGACCCCAGAAACACGAGTCTGGTGAAAGTATGTGCGCTTCGGAAGAAATTCGCTATTAAACTCATCGAGATATTAATCAACGCTGAAGCACCAGTATTGTGCGTTCGCGATACGAGTGTTTTCATCACGACTGCTCAGGGGAAGAAAATTGACGAAGAAATACCGTCACCTCTTTTGAATATTTTGTTGCGTTTTATCGATAAAGACGTTCGTAAGGGGTTGACAACGCTTGCTGCGTCGTTACTTGGTAGAATCATGAAAATCGATGGCGGTGTCGCTCAATGGCACAAATCCTTGCAAAAACAGTTAAAAGGTGTGAGTGACGACCTCTTACTGAACACGCTTGATCAAATCACGATAAGTTGTCCATCATTTGTGCACGATGCTGGATTCGCACCATCGATACAGTCACGTCTTGATACATTCTGGGGCGAACCGCGGTGCGTGGCGCTGCTGATTTTGACGAGAGATCACAGACCAGAACGGGTACAGTGGACATACGACCGACTATTGCCGTTCGTTGGTTCTCTATTGAAGCAGCGGGATTGCGAAGTCATGATTATACTTTTCGAAGCGCTCACGCGCGGCGCTCAGGCAATCACACGAACTCAGAGAGACGCAAATCATATCGAGCTATGGAAGAATGCTCTCGTTGAAGCAGACAATGCGGTGTCGATGGAAAGTGCTGTCAAAGTTCGCGAATCGCATACAAACTTGTGCATTGCCATTGCGGAGACGTACCCTAAACTCATCAACGAATCGTCGTTGCAAGGTCCACTTTTACGAGCACTCGCCGATCCCGTGAGCTTGACTTGTCGACAAACGGCTTTACAATTTTGGAACAAGCGACTGCAATTCGATAACTTGGTCACGCGTCTTCACGACACCCTCCAATTGATTCCTCACGCGAAAGTAGAGAGTTTATGGCTCGCTGCAGCGTGCAGACTCTTATTTGCGGTACAAGAGATGAATCCGGCGTCAAGGGCTCCTTTGATTGACAACGACCTATCGGAGTGCGTGTTCACTTCGGTGAAGCTGGATTCGTTGCGCCGCCGTGGAGCGTCTCAAACCATGGCTCCTTTGTTTTCAACTCAAGCGCAAGACCCGGACGCGGATGAGAAGCGAAGTGTCGTGCTCTCGACAATATTGGCAAACTTCAAACAACCTGCACGTGGTGACCCAACGATTGCGACCTCGCTTCCGTACGAGCTAGCGAATTTATTACAGTCGCAAGAGCACGTCAAAGACTTTGGTGCGTTCCATGAGATTGCGCAAAATCTTGACATTGGAGCCAACAAAAAGAAGATCGACGATTTTCTGGTCGAAGAGTTGAAAAACAGCGTCAAGCTGACTCGATCTTACAGGACAGGTGACTTACCTGACGTGAAAATATCGTGCCACGAATTGATTACGCCTTTCCTCCTCTGCGCTGAACGCGATTCGGCAGTCGCATGCACGCTTCTCCGAGAGCTCGCGAATTCAGCACAGCATGAGTTTGCATTCATTCTAAAAGACCAAAATGATGCACGTCCAGCAAAGGAAGCGATGGCGATCGTGGCACAACCGCTGAAAGATTTCGTCGGAAGCATTGAAGGCAGGGATGCGTCGCTCGTTCGATTCATCCTTTCCTTGTGTGAAGTCATCCCACAAGCCGCGGAAATTCCTGTCGACCACGTCGTTCGACTCGCGACACGCGGTAGAAGTTTATCGAGTGGTGTCATCGCGATGGAGTCGATGATCACGTCTGGTGATCAGTCACCGCAGACTTGGGAAGCTTTGGCTAAACTATACAGATCGCTGGGTTACGACGACGCCGCTTTGCTGTCGTTTGTGAACGCGTTTCCTCACCAGGAGGAGACGATGTGTGCGATTCGACAAGAGATGGCTGGCAATGTGCGAGATGCCGTGCAAGCGTACAAACACTTATTGAGTGCTGAAATTGATCGATCTCCGCGAGAGAGCGAGTTTTTGAAACATGAATTTTTTCGCTGCGCCGAGCGGCTCGGAGAATGGGATGAAATCGGAAAACATCTCGAGGACGTGCGAACTGGCGAGTTTAAAATCGAAGACTTGTCTTGCATTCCTGGAGAAGCTTCGGGTGGATCTAGTATTTGCACAGCATTTAGAGTCGCTCTTCGTCAACCTTTGGAAGACTGGTCGCCATTCTTGACCAAAGTTCTTCTGCAGGAGGACTCTACTCGCAAGTTGAAGCATCTCGGTGTAGAGATTGCGATGAACGCGCTGCTATCTGACAGTGCCGGCGACGATACTCGTGAGGTGCATGATGTATTGCAGCAAGTTTACCAAAGCTTCATAGACTCATGGAGCACGACCTGTAGTGCGTCCGTTGCCATTCGTCGGAAACTGCTGCAGGCCTTACAACCAGCCGTCGAGATCGACGAAACATTGCGCACGATTGACGAACTGAAGACAGGACTTCGCAAGCTGAAGAATATGGACATCAAGAAAGCGGAATCTATCGTCAATCAACTCGAAAGCAAATGGCAAACACGATGGCCTTCGGCTGCGTACGATGCGTCTGAGGTTTGGGAACGCGTCGTGACTTTTCGCTCCAGGATGCTGGGCACGCTGGCAAGTGTGATTCCAGAAATTCGCACAGATTCTATTGCAACGATGCGGACTGAAATGTTTCTACGAGCATCCGACGGTCTGAGACAAGTCGGTCAAGTGGTTCTTTCTCGCAAATTCTTGCGACAATACATCGAAAGTGTGGTACAAACAGGCGCGCCCGAGGATTTGAGACTTCATGAAGCAGTGTTTAAGCTCAAGCTGTCGATGGGTACGAACACCGCCATGGAACAATCATTGGAAATGTGCCGAAAGTTGCAGAGTGAAGATCGATGGCGGGAGGACGATAAAATGAGCCTGACCATTTTAGAAGCACAATTCTGCGAGCACCTAGCGAGTGCACGCGACGATGATTCGTTGAGTCATAGCATCGCGGCGATCAATTCTTATATCTCTGTTGCAGAACGAAGCACAAATGCAGCGCAGGCGTCCGAGGCGTCGTTGAGACTCGCTCACTTTTGCGACACAGCGCTAAAAAAGCTACACGGTGAATACGTGCAAACGTCTGTATCGACCGAATGCGCAGAAGCATTAAACGGTTGGCTGGTATCGAGTCTAAACGACGCGTCGAGTCTTGCGGAAGTCTTCATCCTACACACTTTGAAGGCATTGGCGGCTTCCAGCGCGCATAAATCTACACCAGCGCGTCATCTATTACCTCGACTTCTGACCTTGCTCAGAGAAACTTGCCCCGACGCTCGCGACTACAGTCAGACACTCTTACGCGTCCCGACTTGGTTATTTTTGGATTGGATTCCGCAGCTTTTATCGATGGTTTCCGACGTGAATCTTCGAAAGGTTGCTGCGCCGTTGGTACAAAGATTGGTGTCAAAGTATCCAGCGGCCGTACGACCGCACTTCAACCTCATCAAAGAAACGATGGATAAACATATAAGTGAAAGGATGAACTTTTCGCTCGCCTCGTCGCTACACGATGGATTCAATCGTGGTATGGAGCTCTTGGATTTCCCTTCGAATCGATTGAATTTTTGGCGTCAACAAATTCAACTCCGCGAGTATCAGCACGACGTCAACGCCGCGAGCAATATCGTCGATGGCATGATTTCAGATCTGACAAATACAGAAGATCCTTTGTTGGGCTTGATTAACAAACGGTTCGTTGAAATTGCGTCACCAATGTTGACGAGCGCGATAGCCACGGCGCGCAGGGAGAAAACGAGCGTCAACGCCGCATTGAAACATGCCGAAGCTCAAATCGTCGCAGTTTGGGTCAAAGAATTCCCGGGTCTAAACAACGCATCAAGAATCCGACTAAGCGACTTCTCTTCATGGTTTGCGAGCTATGCGAGCTTTGCCGGAGTTTCAACAGCCCTGGAAATTCCCGGGCAGTACGACAACATAAATGCACCGCCAGATATGGAGCGACACGTCACCATAATGGGATTCGCACCGGAAGTACAGGTCTTCGAATCCAAGCAGCGACCAAAAAAAATAACGATGAGAGGAAGCGATGGCAGAGATTATCAGTTCATCGTGAAGGGTGGAGAGGACTTGCGTCAAGACGAGCGCATTCAGCGCTTATTCAGAGCAATGAATGGGCTCTTGGCCTCTAATACGGAATCTCGAGGTAGGGGGTTAGAGGTTCGGACTTTCCATGTCTCCCCTCTATCTAATCGAACCGGCTTGATTGAATTTTTGCGCAAAACTTCGCCGCTGCTTCGGCTTCTGAATAAGCCTGTTGAAGAAGCGAATGTGACTGCATTCGTTGAACATCAACGATGGATTAAAGAGCGCGCGACGGGACTTGGCAAGCGAAAGCGAGAGTCTGCGCATGTAGATGCGACGACACACAGCGACTACCTCAGTGCGATAGGCAAAGCATCGAAAGACGACTCGGTGGCTATACTCACGCGATTGAAATCGGCGACGACGTCGCCAGATGCTCTACGGAAGATTTTGTTCACAGCCGCAGGCAGCGCAGAAGCTTTCGTCATGATGAGGCAATCATTTGCGACATCTTTAGCATCCTCCAGCATTTGTGGCTACGTTGCTGGAGTGGGCGATAGGCATCTGGACAACATCCTTCTCGATATATCGACGGGAGAGTTGGTACACATCGATTTTGGGTACGCCTTTGGCACCGCTACACACGCTCTTCCGATTCCTGAACTTGTCCCATTCAGAGCGACTCCAGCTCTTCTCGATGTTTTCTCTCCATTGAACGCGCGCACGTGGCTGGAAACGGACATGTGCCGAACTATGAAGGCGCTTCAGGACGGCTCGACACTTCTCAAGGGCGTGATGGACATTTTCCTTCGCGATCCCCTAATCGATTGGGAACGCGAATCCGTGAGTGCAGGTACGCAATCTCACATCCAGAACAGAATCACTCGCGCGTGGGGCAAATTAGAACTCGACAATCCAGCCGTCGTCGTCGTCGACGAGTGCGAATCAAAGCACAAGAATTCTGCACATTGGACAGATTTGCGCAAGACGCTCGTTGGCGCGAATGCGCCGCCCGCGAAGAAATGCACCGATGTCGAGCATCAAATTCGTGCGTTATTAGACTTAGCGACCAACCCAGAACTTTTAGCCGTCGCGTGGAGCGGATGGCGACCCTGGCTTTGATAGATTTGAATAACTTTGATAGATGCAAACATGACAACGCGCAGCGCTCCTCCCTGCGCCTCGACAGCCACACTCGACAGCCACACTCAAACTTCAAATCGCGACCGCGCGCCGCGCGTCGCGGGACATGACGCGCGCCGCGTAGACCGGGCGAACGAACAAACGACACCAACTATTCAATCGCCGCGCGCCGCCGCCGGCGCCGCCTTCATCAGTGGTAGCGCGCGCGGCGAAGCCGTTCCGAGACGCGACGCGCGCGATGGATGACATCGCTGCCCTGCACGACGCCTTGCGAAGCGATGGGCTTCGAAAGCGGCGGGTGCGTCTCGAACGACCGCGATTGACCGTACGCGTCGGTAGTGACGCGCGCGGACGCGTGAACGTGCGGGCACCGATGCGAAAGATGACTGACGGCGCGCGCGCGTAATCCCAACAGGATGGCATCAAGACGCTGTTGCTTCATCTGCAGTCGAGCGATTTCGTGAAACAGCTCGACTCAGGCACGAGAGCGTATGATTCCACGGGAAGCGGTGACGTGCAGCGCACGTGGGCGGGATTGATTAGCTCGGTGATGGTGTGCGTGACAAGCGAGTTAGAGGACGAGAAGCGCGTGGTTGACAAGAACGCGACGTCTTTGTTGAGAAAATTGGTGACGGCTGCGGAAGGAAGAAAAAAGACGAATGGGCTTTCGGCGCCGTTAATTCGGCGCGCGGGCAAGATATTTACGCACGTGCTTTACGTCTTACAAACGGGAGATGTGAATTTTGTCGTCGATTACGTGCATGTGTTGCGCACCAATTTGCTCGTCGCGCCAGAGTATTGCTCGCGGGCGAAGCAAAGCGTCTTCGAGGGATTGATTGAATATTTTGCCTCTAATCTTGCGTCGTATCGCGGTGAAGTGATTAACGGTGAAAAGAAGGAGGAGCGGTACCGTGGCGCGGCGGCATTTAATTTGTTGTTGCGCAACTGTCCATTTGATTTGTCAACGAATGCGGTAAACGGTTTGTTTGAGGTGTTCAAAGAAATATTTCGAGATATGCACGAGGATGGACGCACACCCGCTATGATCGTTTCTGCGATGAATAGCTTTCTTCTGAAGACGAGCTTGGACGTGAGTTCGCGCATGACTTCGCTTCACGAGAGTGTCGTGCCGTATCTCTCGTGGGCGCTTAAGGGAAACGCACGTGACAAGCGCTTGAAAGAGGAATTGATTAAGTACTGCCACTTGCACGTCAATTTAGATGTAGTGAGTGATGGTGGCGCTGAATTTCTCGTCGAGTTGCTCGCGAGGCAGATCGATGAGATTGGTTCGGACAGATCCGTAGGCGGCGACAACGCCGAAAGATTTGAAGTGAAATTGCCGCAAAAGTTGTTGTTTGAGCTCTTCGCAGACTTGGTCATGGTTTTGAAGCAACAGAAATCCTTTGCGGGAGTGTGTTTGTACGATGGTGAGCGAACGCCGAAGCGCGCACGAGGGAACGAAAAACCTGTGGAACGCATACTATCAAAGATTTTGAACGACAGTGGTTGCTGGAGCGCCGTGTTTTGCTTGCTTTTGAAACGGCACAGCGCCGCGTTAACGAAGGAAGAGTTAGCTAGTTGCGCGAAACGACTGTTGCACGCACTGAGCGAAATGTTTTCTCAAGGAAGCATGTCAGATATGAAAGCCCTGGCTCACGCAATCTGGTTGATTCGATGCTTGCAGGAAATCGCTGGCACGATGCACAACGAAACGCTACCATTGTGGACGGATGTGACGAATTGTCTCGTCTACTGGCTTCCAGCGCACCTATCTGACGTTCGCTTAACGAACGACGTGCTTTTACTTTTTGCGGCGATGATCAGTCACAGACTCGTACACCCGTCGTTATTGAGACAGAAATTCTGGTTGCTCACCATCTTTGATTTTGCTGACATTCCAAGTTTGGCTACGCTGGAGCTCGTGGGTGCGGTGGCGTCCATCGGGCTTTGTGATCACGTCTTGGCGGGTCGCTCTTATGACAGTTACTTTAAGTGGCTAATTCGTGGACTGTCGCAGAAGAATGACGATCGAATGTCATTCTACGGGCGTCGCGCAAATGTGACGTCTTCGTACGATTTAGCGCTGTTGCGTGTGCAATCGGCGATTCAGAATTCATTCATCGCTGGCTCTCACAAGCCTTGGGTAGACGATGTCACGCGCCGCGCGTGGCTAGAAGTGCCCGATGAAGAGCATTTAGAGTTTTTGCGAGGCGTGGAAGATCTTCACTTAGTTGCGAAACCTTTCGCCACACTCAAGCTTGAGTTTAGAGACGCGGCAGAGCGCAAAGAGGACGATGGCGCGAAGCGAATCAATACGAAGGAACTAAGCATGGACCCGGAAGTTCATCGTGTAGGTACCGATTGTTTGGAGCACGCGATGACGAACGCGTCGACATCTGAAGACGCGATGCGACTATGCACGATAGCTTTAGGTATTATAGGAGCCGTGGCGTCGGTCGGTCGATCGTCACGGTCTGTGCAGAGTCTAGATTGGGGCGTGAGCGGGTCGCTCATCAGAACGGTCAAACACACCATATCTACTGCGTTAGAGTATGACACGATGGTGATGCTGAACGCGAAGACGAGTGTGCTCGAAACCATCCCAATCTTGGCGGGCGCTCTTGAGCAAATTCAACAAGCAGCCGGTTTGGGAGCAAGTTTGGAAGCAACCTCTCACAAACTCGTCAAAGTATTGACTGAAATGACCAAAGACTTTTTGAAAATCATCAGAGATGCACTGCAAGGCAACGGAAGCGTGCCAGCTAGTGCTCGGCAGTCGCAAGAAGCCGTTCAGTTTGGTGACGATTTGGACTTTGAGATGGCCGACGCCACCTTGTCAGAGACGCAGCGCTCAAATACATCTCAGATGGCGACAACATCGGGGTCCAATGAACGAGAAACGACGATTGCCTGTGGCGAACAAGTCATAAGGAAAATTCTGAGATGCTTTAAGTCGATGTCCGTGGTGGTTCCAAGCACGGTGACAACATCTACATCGATGTTGCTCCGATACGCCGTTCCTCCAGAAGGTGCGCCACCTCGTGGACCCTGCGGTATTGGTGTTTCTCAAGACATCGCCGAGTTAGTCGTAGATTTTGTCGGATTAGCCGACACGGAGTATCTGATTGATCACCTCGTTCCTTGTCTTCAGGCGGTGGCGAGAGGGCAAGTAAATTTGGATGAGAACACGGGCCTCACTTCTTCTGCTCGTTTATGGTTACTGCATCAGATCACAGTCTTGTGTCACGGAATATGCAGGCTTAAGTTGAACGCTTCAAATTATCCGTCTACGACTCAGGGCACGATGCCCAGTAACATACACGAGGTATTGGCTGACTTGGTGTCACGAGCCGCCGGTATTTTGGACGGTGAAGCTCCAGCAGCGTTGAGAAATTGTGTTGCTCGCGCAAAATTAGCTGACTGCATTTTTTCGTTGTTCAAGCTGAATATAGACTACTTCCAGCCTAGATTTGGTAGTTCGTTAGCTTGGCTTTTAGGGGATGAAAGTTATTTGGTGCGCATACATGCTGGCTCTGCAATTGCGTCCATACTAGATTTCTACGAAGAAGCGGACCACACGAGTATATTTCAAAATACCGTCGTTCCTGGATTGGCCATCAAGTGTCAGTTTCTCCCGAATGGCAGCTTGAATATTGGCGATGGTGAAATTGCAGAAACCGAAGCTGAGTGGTCTAGCTTGCATTTCATTTCCGCCGTTGGTGTTGTTTCTCGAGTGTTGGAACCGTGGTGCACGTACATAATCGTTCATCATCGAGCGCGTCATGGTGAACGTGTGCAGATACCTGCGATAAACGCGTTAAAATATCTAGCAGAAGCAACTGGCCACACATCTCTGGAATCTTTCGTTGCCTATCACAGCCGAACTATCGGGAAACTTTGGATAGACTCTGGCGCACCTTTGTCGATGTTGTTTCAAGTGCCAGAGTTCCTCGGCTTGTCTCAATCTGCTGAGCGAGAGTCCGTCGCGATTCATCTCAAAAGATCTTTGCTCCCAGCGTTGATATATGAGCAAGACCGTGATGGATTGAAAACTTTGACGTCGACTTGCGGAATGGCACACAAGTTCAAGCAAATGATTCAAGGAGATTGGGACGCCATTTATGCGCGTTTGTACGCGTCGGCGGTAAAGTCTAATCCCGATCGCAAAGCTATTCAAGCACTCACGTACGCGAATTCCATGGTGAAAAACAATGGTGGATGGAACTCCAAACATCCTTCGGTGCAGATTCAGATTTTATTCGAACTCTTGCTCTTGGCAAGGGATCCTGTTTCGCCTCCCTACAGTCGATCCAGCGATATTGTGGAAGTCGTCGGTAAGTTTATGGATGAAAAGGACTTGAATATTCGTTGGGATGTTAACATCATATTTCAATGCATGTTGCGTATCCACGAGGCGGTTGATATGGCTACGTCATCGAGACATAAATTGAAGACTTTGAACGCGCTGAAAGTTTTGCTGCTGTGTATCGGCGACGAAAGGGTTCGAAGTCCGTCCATATTCCGTTACGTCTACTTCATGCTTATTCCAAATATCAACGATCATACGATCGGCACGCAGTGTATTCAAGTTTTGGTCAACCTAACTCTCAACGCCTACGACGACCTACGTCAAGCCGACGACGCCGAAAGTGAACTTGCGTTAGCGATGGAAAGTTTCATCATGCCTCTCATGTTTGTGTTGTCTTCTGTCGTCGAGTCAAAGTCAAGTCCGAACGCTCAACGCAATGAGGCTCTAAAGTTGTTGACCGCTATCGTCACCAATCCACCGATGCTCATTCATCACGCGCTATGTGTGCTACCGCCATTGCCAGATGTACCCATGCTGAGCGAAGTCAGATCGATTCTCTCGGTCGCATTTGAGAAGCCAAGCTTTGATATACGTCTCATGTCGCTCGTCAAAAAGGCACCGACGTTGCCTAAAGCCTTGAGTAGAGTAGCGTTGAGAGCCGGCGGTCTCGAGGCTCTACAGCACAAAACAGAGCTCGCGCAAATGTACGGGCAGAACGAGTCATCTTCCATTCCTGAAAACGTATGGAAATTTGCAGAGCTCGTCTCACCGCTTGGAGATACTGAACTCTTCGCGATCGCCGCTGAGCTGCTTTCTTTACTCGGTCCTCTGAGGCCGAACACGTTGGCGTTCATCACGCCAGAGATGAAACTTCCGATTGACTCGAAGCATATCAAAGTCGGACTCACCGAAGCGGGCACTTTCGTTTTCGATGTTCTCAAGTACTTGAGCGGCCTTCTCTGCTCGCCGATGAGCTCGACTGTTCGCGCTGCAGCGACTACCATTCAATCGTTACTGATGGTAAAAAAAGCGGCTCTGGTCATGGACAAGATGTCTAAAATAGACAAGGCATATCTCTTGCCTTTTGAGCATCCTTCGTTGCGATTGGTGCCTGAATCTGTCAGCGCAACCAACAATGTCACGGACGCATACGCTCTCGATGATGAACGTCTTTGGACAGTCAATGAGAACGGTTCCGAGACGAAGTACGAAGAATGGATTTGTCGTCTCAGCCATAGGTTGATAAGCGAGTTCAAACCACATACGAAGAGTAAGAATGACCCTCAGTTTTCGTTGACGGTGTTCGAATTATTGGGTCCGCTGATGATTTCTGACGCCGTATTGGCAGAGTTGGTGTTCCCTCCTATTTTGTATGAGATCACTAGCGCGCGCGGTAATTTGTCGATTCCTGCGAATCGAGAGGTGCGCGATCGCCTGAGTCGCGGGGTTTCAATTTGTCTAAGTCGCGCAAATTTGCCAGAAGGAAAAAAGGCGGCGAAGTTCATGTTGCGCGCTCTTGATTACTTGCGCGGTAAACGCATGCGGGCATTTAGGATGGTGGATGCGCTACCACAGGATGACTCAAAAGTTTCTGCCGTTCAGAGAAAGGTGCCTCGAGGCGTGGAGGCAACTCAATGGGAAAAAGTGTACTGGCTGAATGTTGACTATCTCGTCGTCGCTCAAGCTGCCATTCGCTTGCAAGCTCCTCTCACGGCTACGCTTCTTGTGGAACATTGGCTCGAAGATAAAACCGGCACGGTTTCGCTGAACGCGATGGACTCTCAAGGACAAACGTCCGACGCAGTGCCTCCATATCTCACGCTCCTGCTCGAAGCACAATCGAAACTTTCAGAACCCGATGGTTTGTACGGTCTATTACGCTCCAACTCGCTGGAATTACAATTGCATTTGAGTGAGCACGAAGGTCACTGGGATAGAGCGCTCGCCGGTTACGACTTGCTGCAGAGCGACGTCGAAAACAATATGAACGGTGGAATGGCGAGCTCACGCGTGCCCATGCTGAACGCATTACGTCAGCTCGGTTGTTTGCATCTTCTTCGCGCATACTCCAAGGCACTTTCAGACGACGAATTGGCCGCTCCAGAGCTCAAGGATGTGCAATATGAAGCCGCATGGAGAGCGGGTCAATGGACGCTGCCGGCTGCGGTTACGCGCACGCAAAATTCGGGCGTTGTAGATTTCAATCAGAATCTTCATTCGTCGTTGCGAGCGCTCGAACGAGGTGATGTAGGCTGTGCGATATATGAGACCAATCGGTGTCGTGCGCAACTGCTGCAAAATGTCATAAGTGGTGCCGCAGAATCGGCTGACGCGATGAATATAACGATCATGCGCATGCGCATGCTCGACGACGTCACCGATGCGGCGAAATTATGGCGTCACTTCATGGGTAACAACATCGACGCGATGCAAACTGCTACCAAAAGTTTGAGCGATTCCTGGCAGATGAGACACGTGAAAGATGGTCCGTTTAAGCTCATCGAACCATCACTCGCGCTGCAAGGCGTTCTTTTACGGTTGGCTGGGTTGAGTGAAAATTTTGCACAGCACACAACTCGTACGTCGATACTGGCGCGCAAAGCAGGGCACATCACCGAAGGCGTTCAAGCCATTCGCGCATTACGAATAATGGCGAGTCGTCTATCGTCAATTTCGCCCGGAAAGCCTCTACCAGACTTGATTCTTTCCAGGACGGCGCCGTGGCGAGTCGAAGAAGCTAAGCTGTTGTGGGCCGAGGGAAAGGCTGAATCCTCCATCGCCATCGTCAATTCCATCGTGCAACTCATGCTTCCCGGGCAAGCGTCCTACGTCACGAACTCGAAGACTGGAACTCCGACAGAAGAAGTAGGCGTGACAGAGCCGGAAGCAAATCCAGACGCTCGATTCTTTGAACTTCTTTGTTTATTGTCGAAGTGGCAGGCGAGCGCACGCACTGAGTCTAGCAAGGTGATTTTACGCAGACTCTTGGATGGCGTCAACGGTTTGACAATGGCGTATAGAAAAGGCCTGCTCGACAAGACGGGTAAGAAAATCACTAGGGGTAGTCGCGGTCAAAACGTCGTGGTGTACACCAAAGACGGGATCAATCCCGTTACGCAGCTCAGATTGCTGAGTCGCGCTCATTTCCGTTTGGCCCAATTCACCGATTCGCAGTATCGACAACTCGAAGAACGCATGAATTCTCCAGAATGGATTCGTTCCGAAGCCTTGCGACAACGCAATGAAAACGAATTGACGCATCTCAAAAGCGAGCGAGAGGTGAATAGAAACGCCCTTCGCTCTAAAAAGAAGGGAAGTGCAGCGTACAACGAGCTCGCAAAAGCGATTCATAGTATGAACGCTCGATGTGGTCCACTGGAGATGCAAGTTTTGAACGATCAAAACGAAACCGTGAGCATGTACAACGAACACACGAGTTCGCTTATTTCCGCATTGCAAGCTTACAGACGGTCTCTTGAAGCTGGTGGGTGGAATTCTCAGAAAAGCATTTTTAGAATGATCGCGCTTTGGTTTACGCATTGCGGCGGCGGAAGTAATCGTTCGAGAAGCAAAATGGAAACACTCAAGGTGATCAAAGCAGTGAATGCTGAGCTTGAAAAGCTCATCAACCGCCCCACAATTCCAAGCTACGTTTTTGTCGAGTTGTCTCATCAAATAGTCAGTCGCCTCGGCTCGCCGTGTGCTCCGGAGAACGATTTCATCAAGGTGCTTGAACAACTGGTGTTGCGCATCATGAGAGATCACCCGTATCACGTGCTGTATCAAATACAAGCGTTGACGCGGGGTGATCGCGTTGCGCGCGCGGGCGTCTGTGCGACAAATGAAAAGATCGTCGCGGCAAAACGATTACTTGAAACTTACAGTTCGGAATCGAATGATCGAAAATTGATGTTGTCGCAAATGGAACGCTTGATCGAAGCATACATTCACATCGCTCAGTTGAAGTTACCTCAAGACGAAAGCCTCGTTTTTCATCCTCTTCCAAACGATGTGAAAAAGCGAGCCTTGTGCAACTTGAAGATGATCCCAGTACCCACGGCACCGATGGCAGTAGATCCGGCGTGCAAGTACCCAGACGGAAGTTTCCCGTACTTTCTTCACTTCGCCGACAGCACGCGCTTGGTGGGCGGCATCAATGAGCCGAAGCTTTTGGGCTGTCACGGATCCGATGGTCAGCTGTATCGACAGCTGGCGAAAAGTGGAAACGATGACTTACGTCAGGACGCTGTGATTCAGCAGTTTTTCGGGCTCGTGAACACTTTGCTGAAGCAAAATACGAGTACAAATTCGCGCAGCATGCGAATTCGCACTTACAAAGTCATTCCGTTTTCTCCCGAGGCTGGTCTTCTCGAATGGGTGGACGAAACCGTTTTACTTTCGAACTATCTTATTCGCGACAAGAAGGGCGCGCACGAGCGTTATCGACCTCACGATATGAAATCCAGGGATATCTCGCAGATGATGCGAGATGCAGTGACAGCTGAAGCGCAACACAAGATGTACGAAGAAGTGTGCGAAAACTTTAAACCGGTCATGCACAACTTTTTCCTGGAACATTACCCAGACCCGAGCAATTGGTTCGAACGTCGCGTTGCATACTCGAGATCATGCGCGGTGAACTCCATCGTCGGCTACGTCATCGGCCTTGGCGATCGACACAGCAGCAATATCATGATTGACAAATGGACCGCCGAATTCATCCACATCGATTTTGGCGTCACGTTTGAGCAAGGCTTGACGCTAAAGACTCCCGAACGCGTTCCATTCCGTCTGACGCGCGATATCGTCGATGGTATGGGCGCGTGTGGCGTCGAAGGCATCATGCGCCGGTGCTGCGAAGAAACTATGAAGGTGCTTCGCTCAAACAGAGACGCCCTCACCACCATCATCGCCGTCCTCGTGCACGACCCCATCTTAAAGTGGGCCGTCGGAGGTCGTCGTCAAAACGCGAACATCTTCAGGACCACTACGATGTTCGGTACGAAGTATCCCATCGCCTACGCCCTCAATCCCGACCGCGAGGTCGTCCCCAGCGACGAAGGCAACCTCGACGCCGAACGCGCTCTCATGCGCGTCAAACAAAAACTCGACGGTTACGAAGACGGCGAGCTCCGCTCCATCGAAGGTCAGGTCCAACAACTCCTCCACGACGCCCGCGATCCACACAAATTGGCAGTCATGTACGCCGGCTGGGCACCGTGGGTGTAATTGATCCGATAGTACACGAATCCATCGTTGTCTTCGTTAAAGTGTCATGAAAAGATTAGAAATGACGTCAGCGCGTCGTCATCGCGTCGCCACACTCGCACTCGCAAACCACGTACCATGCTCGCACTCGCTTCCACCACCGCCGTCGTCGCGCGCCGGAAAACGATCGTCGCGAGCGCGGCTTCGTCCGCGTCCGCGCCCGCGCGCGTCGTCCTCGCGGCGTCGTCGACGTCGACGTCGTCGGCGCTCACGGGGACATCCGATGCCGCGCGGGACATCGCCGCCACGGCGTCCACGAGCGCGCACGGAGGCCGACGCGGAGCGCTCATGGCGATCGGCGCGCTCGCACTCGCGATGACGACGGATGCGCCGCGCGCGGAGGCGTCCTCGGATCGACCGTTCAAGGAAGTCTGCGACCCGACGGCGGACGGCGCCGACTGCCGAGCTAGAATTTTGGCGCAAGACGCCGTGAGCGCGGACACGTACGACAGCAAGAAGAACACGTTCAAAGCGGCGAATGCGTCCACAAATCCGAATCTCACGACGTATCAAAGCGATACGCTGACGTTCTTGGAGGAGGTCGAGGCGCTGTTGGCCAAGGACGTCTACGACCCGACGCGCGAAAAAGCCATCGCGGTGTTTCAAAAGAAATCCAACGATTGGTCCGGGAAGTACGCCCCGGGCGGAAGCTCGAAGATGGCGTCGGGGCGCGCGTTTTATAACGCGCTGAACCAACTCGCGGGGCATTTTTCCTTCAACGGCTTGGCGCCGTTGCCGAAGAGTCGACTCGAAGTCGTGGAGACGAACATCGCGAAGACGCGCGAGCTCATCGCCGAGGGTCGTTAACTCGCGTTATTGAATATATTTGTATTGTCATCGCTCGGTTAACACGCTAGTTCCATCCTTCGTTCGCTTTCGCCCGTCTCGCGCCTCTCGCGCCTCTCGCGCCTCTCTCCTTGGCTCTGAGTGCACTCAAAAAAGCCACGCCGCACTTCTGCGCGCGCATGTTGCGGCGTCCACCGACGCGAATCGAGCTTAAAACGGAGGATAAAGAAGAGGTACGCGCGACGTCGACTCGGTGCGAACGAACGCGAGCGAGCGCCGCCCGAGCGCGACGACTGACGATGAAGAACCAAAGTTTGAACAACTCCGACGAGATTACTTAAAGTCGCGTGAACGCGGCGCCGAGGGAGCGACGCGCGCGGACGCGGACGCGATTCGACGACTGGAGCGCGAGCGCGAGCGCGCGCGAAGACTTGGGCTCGATCGCGCGGTGCACGACGTGGAAGAGGACGGGAACTAATCGCTTAGTTGGTCGGTTGCGCGGGGCAAACATGGCGCGACCGCTCGTCGTCGTCGGACCGTCCGGCGTGGGGAAAGGGACGCTGATCGCGATGCTTCAGCGAGAGTTTCCCGATAAATTCGGGTTCTCGGTGAGTCACACGACGCGGTCGCCTCGACCGGGAGAGGTGCACGGAACGCATTATAATTTCGTCGACAAGTCGACGATGGAGCGAGACATCGAGAATGGAAAGTTTTTAGAGTACGCGCACGTGCATCAGAATATCTACGGCACCTCGTTCGCGGCGGTGAAAACCGTGACGAAAAGTGGAAGGATATGCCTGCTCGACATCGACGTCCAAGGGGCAGAGTTGGTGAAGAAATCCGATTTGAACGCCGCATACGTCTTCATAGCGCCGCCGTCGATGGAGGAACTCGAACGCCGTCTTCGCGGTCGAGGCACAGAGAGCGAAGACGCCGTGTTGAAGCGTCTCGAAAACGCTCGTAACGAAATGGCGAAAAAAGACGTTGAGGGCTTCTTCGACGCCGTCATCGTGAACGACGACGTGGACAAGGCGTACGAGGCTTTAAAATCTGTCATCGCCGCCCACGTGGAAACCGGCGCGTCCTCTGCGTCCTCTCGCGACGCCGTCTTAAAGTACGGTCCCTCCGCGTTCGCCATCGCGTGCGCCATCGCCATCGCCGCGAGAGTTTTCATCAACAAGGGCGGTCCTTAGTCGTGCAACCAACCAAACTGTCGTTTCGCAAACGTTTCGCGCGCGCGTCCCGAAATTCCACCTGTCCACTTGATTCCTCACCCCTCTCGCGCCGCACACGCCGCCGCTCGCCGCTCGCGCCACCGACGCCGCGTCGAGCGCGCAAGATGTGGCTCTTCAAGAAACAAAAGACTCCGCAGGAGCTGTTGCGCGAGAACAAGCGCATGCTCGACAGATCCATTCGAGAAATCGATCGCGAACGGTCAGCCATGATGTCGCAAGAAAAGAAGCTCATAGCGGAGATTAAGCGCGTGGCCAAGGCGAATCAGATGGGCGCGGTGAAGGTGCGCGCGTGGACGATCGTGCGCGAGGGCGAAAACGCGCGGTGTCGGCGCGATGATGCGTTGGAGGGGATGAAGGTGGAAGCGCGACGCGGCGGTCGGAATTGACCACGGCGACTGACGGAATGAAACGAACGTGCGTCGCGCGATGTAGGTGATGGCGAAGGATTTAGTGCGCACGAGACACTCGATAACGAAGTTCTATGCGCTTAAATCGCAGTTGCAAGGGGTGTCGCTGCGAATGCAAACGTTGAAGAGCTCGCAGGCTATGGCGGACGCGATGCGAGGCGTGACGACGGCGATGAAGTCGATGAACACCAAACTGAATTTACCCTCGTTGCAAAATATATTGAAGGAGTTTGAGCGACAGAATGAAAAGATGGAGATGACGACAGAGGTGATGGGGGACGCAATCGACGATGCGTTCGAGGGTGAGGATGAAGAGGAGGAGACGGATGAACTCGTGAACGCGGTGTTGGACGAACTGGGATGCAACGTCGGGGCGGAATTAATCTCGGCGCCCGCGGGTAAGGTTGGCGCCGCCGTCGATGCCGAACGAGTGGCGCCAACCGCGGTCCTAGAGGGTGGTTCGGCTGAGCCCGCGACCGGGGGTGGCGGGCTTGACGACGATTTACAGGCGCGCCTCGACGCTCTTCGCAAGTGAGCAGTAAAATCATTGTTTGTACACCAGTTACATAGGTTCGTTTCGTGCGGCAAGCTAATATCGTCCCCTACTCCACTTCTGCGAGGATCTTCTTTTTGCGCGCGGGTTTGAATTCCTTCTTCTCCGCGCCAGGCGCGGCGTGCGCGACGCGACGTTTCGCCTTGCGAGTCTCGGCTTCTTGCATCGTCCGCCGCAACTTGGTTTGCTTGTGAATAGCCTTGGGTACGTGATGGTGATTCGCAATGCGCCTTATTTCGGGCATGTGCTTAAAACGGTCCTTTAAAGACGCGTTATACGCGTGCTTGCGCTTTTCACGAGCCGAGAGCGTGCCCATTTGCGCGCTCGCGTCCGCCTTCCAACACCTCACGTTCATGTCGTCCGAGGCGCTGAAGACGTACGAACCATCCATCGAAAAGCGCGTACAGAACACGCGCTGCATGCGTTTGGTGTGGTAGCAATCTTTAGAGTGTCCAGCGTTGTAATCAAACATGCGCACGGTTCTGTCATAACTCCCCGCCACGAATTCCCGACCCGTGGGCGAGTAATCGATATCCATCACGGCGCTCACGAAATCCTTATGAACGCACGTCGCGATATCCAGCTTTCGCATGTCGTACGAGTATAAGTTGGTATCCTCGTTGGCAACGGTGAAATTAAACGCCTCCATCGGGTTCCAGCACAGTTTGGTCGACTTTGTCTGCATGATGATCTTCTTCAACGGCGTCTGCATTCGAACGTCGTACAACGCGATGGATCGATCCGACCCACACGACGCAAAAATATCCGTCTCCACCGGATTATATCGCACTGAAAGCACCGTATCGGAGCCCCACTCGAACGTATGCAGCGCATGACTCCGTTCCATGCTCCACACCTGCACGTTCGCCCCCGCGGTGGCGAACTCCTTCTTCCCCCAGTGCGCGTCGCAGTCCCTAAAACCGTTGCTCTCGACGTACATCTCCGACGTCTCCAACACCGGAATCTTCCGCGTCGGATCGTTCATCTCCCCCATTCCCGCCTTCGGCATCGTCCACAACCGAATCGTCGCGTCGTCGCCGCACGACACCACCGCGCCGCCGTCGTTCGACGCGCTCACGCCTCGGCACGCCCCTCGATGTCCCTTCAGCACCCGCACCGTCTTCAGGCTCGGCACGTCCCACACTCGTATCTCTCCATCCGCCGCGCCGCTCACCAATTCCGTCAGCGACGCCGGCGACTTCGCCATGCACAGCACGCCGTCCGCGTGTCCGCTCATCTGTCCCACGAACGGCTTCGCGAACACCTTGTCCAGCTTCGTCGCGTTCAGCGCGCGCTTGTACTCCGTCGCCCGTCCCATCGGCCGCAGCTCGGGCGCGAGATTTCGATGCACCTTGAGCGCGTCCGACTTTCGCTCGCGCGTGTGGTCCTCCTCGACGCGCGAGATGGTTTTTATCTTCATCGCGCCGCCGCCGCCGCCGCCGCCGTCCCGGTCGCGCGCGCGTTCGAGCCGCGCGCGCGCGCTCGCGCGTTCGAGCCGCGCCGTCGCGCGCCGCCGAGGCGCGCGCGATCGTCCGTCGTCGTCTCGCGCGTCGCGTCGTCCCGCGTCGCGCTCTGCGCGCGCGCGCGTCACTCCGCGTCGCGTCGTCGATGCCGTTCGTGCACATCGCGTGGTGCGTTTCGCCGCGCCGCGCCGCGACGCGACCTCGACTGACGCCGCGCGCGCGCGTGCAGGTTACCCAAGGCGTGTCGCACGCCCGAAGCGCGCAAGGAGGTCGCGCGCGCGGTGATCAACGCGCTGGTGAGCGTCAAGAGCGCGGACATCAGCGCCGATAAGGTGGTCGTGCGATTCAGCGAAGCGGTCGACGGGTTCGCGCTGCCGCCGGGGCACACGCGCGAGAGCGTGGACGCCAAGTAAGGCGAAGGCGAGATGCGGCGCGCGGCGCGGGAGGCGGCGAGGGTCGGGACGCGCGGCGCGAGGGCGAAACATCAATTGGTGACGGTGGAGCTGGTGAGCGACACGATGTGACCGAACGGATACATCGGGAAGCGACAGCTGCAGCGCGCGATGCGCGCGGTGCAGCGAGAACCTCTCGATGCGAACAATCCGTTGCGGTTCACGGTGCTGCGGGTGCCGTTTTTTCTCGAACCGGAGTATCCGCGAGACGAGGCGTGGAGCGAGACGAATCGAACGAGGTTGGAGCGGAAGTGGGGAGGAAAGCGGGAGTTTGACGCGCAAAAGAGGAGGCATCGATTGAAGGAGCGGGGCGAGGACGTGGGAATTAAGCACTTTAATCTCGATCGGTTGGCGAGCAGTACGATGGCGTCGCATAGGCTCGTGCAGTGGGTAACGAAGAATCACGGCTGCACGGCGAGCGAGACGTTGTACAACGACTTGAACAAGAGACACTTTGAGGATGGGCAAAAGCTCAACGACAAGAGAATGCTCGCGGAGGCCGCGGCGAGAGTTGGAGTCGACGCGAATGAGGCGATGGAGTTTTTGCAGTCGGGCGAAGGCGAGATGGAAATCGAAGGCGCGCTGCTAATTTTGCGAAAGATGGGCATCAACTCCATTCCGAATTTCATCGTCGGAGCGCAACACATCTTGTCCGGAGCGGTTCACTCGTCGGAGTTGATCAAGTTGTTCAGACAAATCGAACGAACGGGCAAAGGTGCGCCCGATAGCGCGTTCGCGGCGGTGTTGGGCATCGGTGACGACGTCATCGCGCGCCCGCTCGACGCGTCGTATAACGAAGCCTCGGCGTGAGCGCGAAGCGTCTAGCAGAAGCGAGTCGAGATGAAACGTGACGAAGTCGAGTCGAAAGCGCAAATGAATTCGCGCTGGCTCGAGTCTGATTATACTCTCGCTCGCTTCGAGTAGACGCGTTATTTTTGAGTACGATGATAGCACATTTTTTAACAACAGTCAAAACGTTTTTTATTATTCGGCCGGCTTGACTTCGACGGCGTCTTCTTGAACGAAACTGAACTCCATCTCACAATCCATCGCCCAATGGAACTTATCTATCAACGCCTTGGTAAATACCACGTTTGGCGGCACTTCGTGACGTTTGCACCAAGAGAGCGTGATTCTGGGATCGAGGTAGTTGATTTTCGACGTGCCGAGCGACACGGTTTTCAATTCTTCCTTCATGTTCATTTGAATCGCCAACTTGCTTTGCCTTTCTTTCAGCGCCGCGAGCTTCTTCTTTTGATTCTTATCGTCCGTCTTCTTTTTCATCTCGGCCACCTGCTTCGCGAGATCCTTCTTCTTTTCCGCGAGTTTTTCCATTTGCGCGTCGTGCGCTTTGCTCACACCCTTCTGGTGATTACACAAAATCGCCACCTCCTTGTTCGCCGCGTCGTAAGTTGCTTTCTTTTGAAGCGTCGTATCATTCTTTTTCGTGTCTTTCAGCAAACGATCCAAAGTAATAGAGGCGTTGTACGTACGGAACACCTTGATCGTGAGACCGGGCATGAGAGTTTGAAGATGCGCGTTTACTTTTTGCGGGTCGACGTGGTCGAAGATGTCCACATCCGGACCCTTGCCCTGAACGAACCGTTGCAAGCACTTGTATGCAACCTCATCGATCTTGTGTTGTTGAAGATATTGGATGGAGTCCTTACCCAAGAAATCAAACTCGATGACGTTATCATCCATAAACTTGATGTGACCGGCGCGCAAGGTACACACGCCGACGGTGTCGGCGAGATCTTCATCCTTCTCGCCACCAGCACGAAGGGCGAGTTTATCCACCAAGTAAGTCGTCACCGCTAACTGAGCCATTTCCTTGGATTCACTCATCATGTTTCTCTTGTAATCCTTCCGGATCTTTTCGATATACTTATGCAACGAGCGAGCCTTTTCGTACTTCTTTTGATCGCTCTCTGCCTTGACCGTAGATGTGGCGCCGAATTGGACGTATTTCCAGTCCTTCACGTTGATGACATCGTTCCATCCCGCCAACCACGTGGCGGTGTCGTTATGAATCACCGCTTTCCACGAGTGTCCAGCCGGAGGTTCGGGAACCTTAGCATCTTTTCCTATATTGATGGTGATGTCTTCCGGCACGACGCGACGCTTGATTTTCCCCATCTTCGGGTGCTCGCCGCGCCCGCGGAACAAGCCAGGCGGTTCGACGCGGAAGTTACCAACCTTTTCGCGGCGACCGTCGATAGTAGCCCACGTGTAAGGTTCCTCATCGATATCTTTTTGCGCCTTGATGCGTTTCTTCTCTTCGCTCGTCATCTCCTTCTTCTTCTCTCTGATCGCCAAGAAGTGCATGTACATCTTCGTAAAGTCACACTTGGAGAAGTCCGTGATGAACGCGTGCGGGCCGTTCTTCAAAGCCGCCTTGAAACCATCCATGAAGTTTTTCACGAAGACCGGTTTGGTCGCGTAGTCAGAGTCTTTCATCACGGCAAAGAAACCGGCGATTTCTTCCTCGTGCGGCAAGAGTTTCACCTCTTGTCCGTCGTACACCAACGGCACGCCGTGCGGTTCGTACTCGGGCGGGAAAAGTACGCCTTTGTGTTCGAGCGTCTTCCACATGATCACCGCGCCCTTCTTCGCCCCAGTCTCGCTTCGGTTCGTCTTCGGGCGCTTCGGCGCCTCGCTTCGCGCGCGCTCCTTCTCCTCGCGCATTCGCTTCTGTTTCTTCAGCATTCGACGTCGCTCATCGTCGCTCAACCTGTCGGCCCGCGCGGCTTTTTCCAAGCGTTTCTTCAACTTTTCTTCCCGATACTTGCGCTCTCTCTCCCGCGCCCGCGCCTCCTCCTCTCGTCGTCGGCGTTCGTCCAAACCCTGATCCGGTCGGCCCGCCGCGATCGGCGCCTCGTCGCTCGAGCTGTCCAACCTCGAGCTCTGCTTCGCCGGCATCGCCACCGGTCGCTTCGACATCTTAAACCCTCCACCAATCGGCGGTTTCGGCGTCACGATCGGCGGTCTCGCCACCGTCGCGCCCTCCGTCTTCGCGAAAAAGTTCGTCGCCGGCGCCCGAGACGGCGCCGTCGGTCTCCCCGGCGCGCCGACGCTCGCCCCCGTCGCCCCGTTCGCCCCGTTCGCCGCGCCGACCGCCCGCTGCGCCAGCGGCACGTCATCATCGTCCGAGCTCGACGCCCCGTTCGTCGCGATCGCTCGTCCCGCGCTCGTCCCGCGCGCGTCGCCGCTCGCGTCTCCGATGGTCGCATTCCCATCCGAATTCTCCCGCGCTCGCGCCGCATCCGCGCTCGCCGCGGGCGCTCTCGCCGCGAGCGGCGTCTCGTCGTCGTCGCTCGACGAATCCAGGACGTTGGGCGCCATCGCGGCCGCCGGGCGTCGCGCGTCGCGACGCGAAGTGTCGAATTCAAACCGCCGCGCGCGATCGAGGCCGCCGGGTTCGAACCCGGGCTCGCGTTCGCGACGAACCTCGTACCGAGGTTTCACGTCGACGATCGAACCTCATCGCGAGGTTCGCGCGCGCGCGCGGCGTCGACGCGCGACCGACGCGCGCGACGCGACACGCGCGCGCGGCGCGGCGACGGCGTCGACGACGCGCGCGCGCGGCGGCGACGACCGACGACGCGCGCGGATGTCCGGGCGATCGCGGAAGCGCGCGCGCGCGCGCGACGCGCGCGATTTCGCGGCGTTGGCGAGGAAGGATGCGCGATTGGGCGCGCGCGTCGAGTGGCGCGTCGACGCGCGCGGCGAGGAGATGGCGGTGGTGGATTTTAAGGACTGGGACAGCACGCGCGCGCTGACGGGGGCGATCCTGCGCGAGGAGTACGGGGTGGAGGCGTGGACGGTGCCGCGCGGGCGGTTGGTGCCGACGGCGACGAATCGAGAGCGGTATTTGGAGTGGTTGGCGCGGTTGCGCGCGCTGTCGGCGCCGAGCGGTGACGACGCGAGCGTGTGGGTGCTAGATATCGGGACGGGGGCGAGCGCGATATACGCGCTGCTCGGCGCGGCGGGACGCGGGTGGCGCTTCGTCGGCACCGACGTGTGCGACGAAGCGTTGACGAGCGCGAGGGAGAACGTGCGACGGAATCCGCACTTGGAGTCGCTGATCGAGATACGGGACGCGCGGGGTGAAGATGGGGCGCGCGATCGCGTGCTTCGAGGCGTGGTGAGGGATGGGGAGACGTTTACGTTTTGTATGTGTAATCCGCCGTTTTTCGAAACGATGGACGAGGCGGGCAGGAATCCGAACACCGCGTGCGGGGGCACGGCGACGGAGATGGTGTTTCCAGGAGGCGAAGAGGCGTTCGTAAAGAAAATTTTCGCGGATTCGTTGACAATGAAGGATTCGATTCATTGGTTCACGACGATGTGCGGGAAAAAGAGCACGATGACGAAGACGCGCTCGTTCCTTCACACGCATCGCGTGCCCGCCATTCGCACGACGGAACTTTCGCACGGGAAAACGTCGAGATGGTGCATCGCGTGGTCGTTTTCAAAAGACGCCGCGAGCAAGGCGCTAGTGCCTTTGCCCGAAGATCCCGACGGAAAAAAGGCCGCCGTGAGCGGACGGTAGAGACAAACTTAGATTACGGTACAGTAGCACTAAAATTTACAGCTAGGATTAAATTCGACGGGAATGTGCGCGTCATCGACGGCCCAGAACGGAAACCCTAAATCATCCGAGCTCGCGTGCTGAACGCGCACCACCTTGCCCATCGATCGCCGTTTCTTCACGCGCGCCTGCTTGCCCCACAACGCGTCCTTCGCGTATCTCGCCCACGGCCGGGACGACCCCTCAGCGTGCACGGACTGATCCCACGTCTCGCTACCCTCATCCACGGGTGGTGGCGGTAAAAACGCGCTCCCGACCTCGACGCTCGCGACGTCTCCGACCTCTTCGCGAATGCGCTTCGCGTCCGTGCCGAAGACGAATTCGTAGTCAAACAAATGATTCTTCAAATACTTTTTAAGCTCTCCGTGACCCATCTTGTGATCGCCGTATCGATCGTTGGACACGATTCGAGCCTCGCGCGCGCGACCGTAATCTATGATGGTCAAGTCATCCGCGCTCCGCTCGCCCGCTCGCTCCACCAACCGCACCCGTCCGCGCCGCACCTCGGCGAACAACCTCTCGTTTCGCCACGTCCCGCGCCCCAGATATCGCACGTGTCTCGGCACGACCACCCCTAAGCTCCCACCGTCCGCCAGACCGTGCAGCGGTCCCTCGACGTACGTCGACGGCACGAACGCCACGACGTCGGCGTCGATCCTCGCCCACGCCTCGTGCTCGAGCGCCGCGACGACGCCTCGCGACAGCGGCTGCTTATTCCTCGACCCGAACGCCGCGTGCAGCGCCGCGCTGTAGCACCACGCGATGTTCGCGCCGTCCAGCGCGATCGCCGGTCGCGCGCGTCGCACCGCGCCGTCGCCCCTCGTCGCGCGGGACGGCGCGCCTCGTCGCCGCCGCCGCCCGTCGCGGTCGCGCGCGCGCCCGCCGCCCGCCGCGCCTCTCGCCGCGCGTTCGCCCGCCGCGCGCGCGTCCGCCGCGCGCGCCGCCATCCGCGCGTCGCGCCGCCGTCGCGCGTCGCGACGCCTCGCGCGCCGCCGTGCGTCGCGCGTCGCGGCGCCGCGACGGCGCGTCGCGCGTCGTCCGCGCGATCGGTCCGCGCCAACGGTTTGCGCGAATGGCGCTTTTGCGCGCTTCAATACTATCCGAGAGTCCGAAAGCTCTATTATGACTCTCCAACGAGTCCTGACTCGACTTTGCGTGCGAAAACTAAACTCAAACGACACGCTTCACACGGACCCTCCACGGGCGACGCGATTTCAAATCTCGCGCCGCGCGCGCGCGTCGCGACACCGTCGCGCGCGCTCGGAGCGCGGCACCGTTCGTCGCGCGGCCGCGTCGCGACGCGCGTCGCGAGTTCGCGCGGCGAAGCGCGCGGCGCGCGTGGACACGCGCGTGGAAACGCGCGCGAGAGACGCGGCGCGCCGAGAGCGACCGGCGAGGCGACGGGCGAGGCGATCGCGCGCGATGGGCGCGCCGACGATGGACGACGCGGCGTGCGCGGCGCGGATGCGGTGCCTGTACGAGACGTGGCGCGCGGAGCGAGACGGGGCGTTCGGCGGGGCGAGCGCGCTGGTGGTCGGGACGGGGGCGAACAAGGAGGACGACTTGCGGTACCTGAAGGCGGTGGCGCTGGAGGTGTGGTTGTTTTCGTACGAGCTGCCGGACACGCTGTTGATGTTCACGGAGCGCGGGATGCACGTGGTGGCGGGAGGGAAAAAGGCGGCGCTGATGGAGAACGCGCGGGAGGTGCTGAAGGAGGAGTGCGGGTTGGATCTCGCGGTGCACGTCAAGCCGAAGGGCGAGGACGGCGCGGCGCAGGCGGCGGCCGTCGTCGAGGCGATTAAGAGCGAGAATCTGGTGGTTGGGATGGTGATGAAGGAGAAGAACGAGGGTGCGATGATGCAATACGTGACGAAGGCGCTCGGGGAGGCTGGGATGGAAATTAAGGATGTCACGAGCGGCGTGTCGCTCGCCATGGCGGCCAAGGATGAAAAGGAGCTCGGTTTCGTGAATAAGGCGGTGACGCTAACGAGCAAGGCTTTGGGGTTCGCGGTGAAGGAGATGGAGGCCACGATCGAGGACGAAAAGAAGTTGACGCACGCCAAGTTGTCGGAGATGACGGAGGATGCGATTATCGATCCGTCGAGACTCGGTTTGAAATTCCCGCCAGAGGACGTGGATATTTGCTATCCTCCGATTTTCCAATCTGGTGGCGAGTACGACTTAAAATACAGCGCAGAGAGCGCGAACACGAAGCTTCACTACGCTTCCCCGCCCGCGGTGGTGCACATGTCCGTCGGCGCTCGATACACGCAGTATTGCGCGAACGTCGGTCGCACGTACATGGTTGATCCGACGCCCGCGCAGGAGGCGACGTACGCCGCTATTCTCGCCGCGCAAGAGGCGGGTATCGCCGCTCTCGTCGATGATGCGACGTGTGCGTCCGTGTACGAAGCTGTCAAGTCCTCTCTGACGAGTGCGGAAGGCGTCGACGGCGCGACGTTAGCTTCAAAGTTGAACAAAAATGTCGGCACCGCCATGGGTCTCGAATTCCGCGACATGACTTTTGTGTTGAATGGCAAGTGCGAAACCAAAATCAAGGCTGGTATGTTGTTTAATCTCGCCGTCGGTGTGCAAGGCTTGAAGGAGCCGAGCGCCAAGGAAGGTAGTAAGAATGAAACGTACGCCGTGATGATCGCCGACTCTGTCTTGGTGGGCGCCGCGGGCGAGACGCCGTCAGTGTTGACCACGAACCCAAAGGGCGTCAAGGAGATCTCTTACATCATGAACGACGATGATGACGACGACGACGACGAAGAAGCCGAGGTCCAAATCAAACAAGGGGGCGTCATCATGGATGCGAAGACTCGCGCCGAGCAATCCGGTCCGAGCTCGGCGGAGGATCGCGAGCGTCGTCAGCGCGCGTTGGCGGACAAAAAGAATGCCGAAACGTACAAACGATTGACGCAAGCGGGCGAAGAAGAGATTCAAAACGCCACTATGGGCTCATCCGCAGAATTTGTCGCGTACAAGTCCATGCGTGAAGTCCCGACGCCGAAGAACAAAGAGCTCGTTCTCGCCGTCGACCAAGAGCGCGAAACCGTCCTCGTGCCGATTTACGGTCAGCTCGTGCCTTTTCACGTCATGTCGGTCAAGTCTGCCTCAGTGAGCCAAGATGCCGGTGCTGCGTTTATTCGTATCAACTTTCAGCATCCCACCGGTTCAGGGGCGGCGGCGGTACAAAAGTACGCGGCGGCGGCGCGATTTCCGAACTCCATCTTTTTGAAGGAGGTGAGCTTTCGCAGCACGGACGCGCGTCACGCCAACCACGTGGTGCAAGAGATCCAAGCCTTGCGACGTAACATCGTGCAACGTGAAACTGAGCGCGCGCAACGCGCCGATTTGGTTCGCCAAGAGCGTCTCGTTCTCTCCTCTGGCCGCGTGCATCGCTTGACGGGTTTGTGGATGCTCCCGACGTTCGGCGGTCGCGGCGGTCGCAAGGCGGGCACGTTGGAGGCGCACACGAATGGTATGCGATATCTCGGCGCCAAAATGGACGAGCAGGTGGACATTATGTACGATAACATCCGATTCGCGTTCTTCCAACCGGCCAAGCAGGAGATTAAGACTTTGATTCATTTCCACTTGAAGAATCCAATCATGATCGGCAAAAAGAAGACGCAAGACGTGCAATTCTACCAAGAAGTCATGGAGGCTGTGCAAAACTTAGACGGCGGGCGTCGTAACATGTACGACCCGGATGAAATCGAAGACGAACAACGCGAGCGCGAGCGTCAAAAGAAAATCCAAAAGGAGTTTAGCCACTTTGCCAAGCGCGTGCAAGAAATTTGGGAAAAGGATTTCCCGCAGTTGAATTTGGAGTTTGACTCGCCGTATCACGAGCTCGCATTCCAAGGGGTGGCGTACAAGTCCACGGTGCGCATTCTGCCCACGACGTCGTGCTTGGTCGAACTCACGGAGTTCCCGCCGCTCGTGCTCGCTTCTAGCGATATCGAAGTCGTCAACTTGGAGCGCGTCGGTTTCCATTTGAAGAACTTTGACATGGCGATCATCTTCCGCGATTTCAACCGCGAAGTCCATCGCATCGATCAAATCCCGAGCCAATACTTGGAGAACATCAAGCAGTGGTTGACGACGCTCGATATCAAGTACTACGAAGGTAAAGCCAACTTGAACTGGAAGCCGTTACTTCGACAAATCAAAGAAGACCCCGACGGCTGGCTCGAAGCCGGCGGTTGGGAATTCTTAAACAACGAAGCCTCCGACGGCGAAGACGAAGAAGACGAGGAAATGAGCGAGTTCGAACCGAGCGAAGACGAAGACGAAGACGAGTCCGAAGAAGAGTCCGAATCCGAAAGCGTGTACGATTCCGAGGAAGACGACGAAGAGGAAGAATTGGACGAGGACGACGAGGAAGGTTTGTCTTGGGACGAGCTCGAGGAAAAGGCCGCGAAAGAGGATGCCGACGCCAGCGATTCCGACGAACGGCCTCGAAAGAAGAAGCGATAGACATTTACGCGACGATCATCACGTTATATGGATTGAAATTACACGCACCAAATCAACCATTCTTCGCGCGAACGTCCGACTCGCGCCCTTCGTCCCCGCGCCGTCGAACGCGTCGTCACACCGGGAAGCGCCATGTCTTACCTTCTTCCCCATCTCCGCAACGGGTGGGCCGTCGACCAGGCGATCATGAGCGAAGAGGACCGCGTCGTGGTCATTCGTTTCGGTTCCGACGCCGACGACACGTGCATGCGCATGGACGAGGTGCGCGCGCGACGAAACTCGCGCGACTCGACCGATTCTCGCGTCGATTCCGACGACTGACGACGACGATTTCGCCCGTTCGCGCGACGCAGACCTTAGCGGGGGTGGCGGATAAGATTAAAAACTTTGCCATCATATACTTGGTGGACATCTCGGAGGTAAGCGTCGACGCGCGACGACGACGACGACGACGACGACGACGGCTGGCGCCGCCGCGAAGCGACGACTGACGAACGAACGGACGAACGAACGACGCGCAGGTGCCCGATTTTAACGCCATGTACGAGCTGTACGACCCGTGCACGGTGATGTTCTTCTTCCGGAACAAGCACATACAGATCGATCTCGGGACGGGGAACAACAACAAGGTGAACTGGGCGATGGACGATAAGCAGGAGTTCATCGACATCGTGGAGACGGTGTACACGGGCGCGCGCAAGGGGCGGGGTTTGGTGATCTCTCCGAGGGATTACTCGACGAAATATCGATACTAGCGCTAGAAGAATGTTACATGCATGCATACACATAGATTGATTCGAATCGTTTCGTCGTTTCGTTTCGCGTCACGGAGCGGCGCGTTTGGAGCCTCGCACGTCGCGAATGCCGCCCGCGGTGACGGCGTACCGCGCGCGCGCCTGCGGTAAACGCGGAGACTTCGTGACGAACGCCACGCGTTCATCGTTTTCCCAGCTTAAAATCACCCTCGTCGTACACGCGTGCGCGTACGACTCCCCGAGCGCGGGCACCAGCCGCGCCGAGCCGTCGCGCTGCGGCTTCACCGTCACCTGATTCACCGTCACCACCGCCACCTGCTGCGTCGTCGCGATGGACATCAACCTATTCGTCATCTTACTCAAAATCGTCGTCCGCAGCGCCATGTCTTGAAAATCCTGCCTAAAGTGAAACGCCACGCTATCGATCACCACCAACCGCACTTTGGGTCGCTCGGCGATGAACTCCCCGAGCGTCTCCAGCACCGCCAACAGCTCCGTCACCTCGTGACATCGAAACAAGTGAATCCCTCGCAGCATCGCCTCCGGCGCGCACGTCTCAAGCGCCGCCTCCATCTCTCGCCTCGCGTCCTCGTCCTCGCACCTCTTCGCGCACCGCCCTAGGTGTTCCGCCAGCGCCTCCGCCATGTCCATCGCTCGCTCCGCCGTGAAGCTCCCCTCCGTGTCCACGTACACCGCCTCGCCTCCCAATCCCCCGAACGCCCGCGGCGTCTGCGCGCTCACGCTCAGCTGCATCGCCATCTGCGTTTTCCCCATTCCCGGGCATCCGCACAGCTCCGTGATCTCGCCGCTCGCCGCGCCGCCTCCCAGCGCGTCGTCCAGCGCCTCGCAAAACGTAAACACCGACCACCGCGCGCGCTCCTCTCGCAGCAATTCCGCCGCCGACCGCGCCCCTCTCAGCGCGGTGCCCTCGCCGCCGAATCGCGCGGCTTTCAGCGCGTCGTTCGCCTCGTCCAGCGTCAGCGCGCACTCGCGCGCGAGCGTCGACGGAGAGTTTCCAGAGATGCGCAGGACGTCGCGCGCGCTGTGCACGCCCGCGCGCTGGAGCTTCGAGCGCGTGGACGGCGCGAGGGCGAGCGAGGTGAGGGCGTAGGAGTCCTGGAACCAGTCGCCGGGGGCGTGGTCCATGGCGACGGCCGACCGCGCGCGCGGGGGCGTGACGGGTGATTTTTGATTTTTAAACGCCTCGCGCGGCCGCGCGGATGGATGGAACGACGGAACGACGAACGACGGAACGATGGATGGATGGTGTCACAAAGACGCCGAACGCCGCGCGCGCGACGGGCGTCGCGCGTAATTATTAACGGGATTTGGAGGGTTTGATGGCGTCGACGACGGTGGCGAGGAATTCTCGCGCGCGACGACGCGCGGCGTCGAAACCGACGAAGGATTTGTCGACGACGTCTCTGAAACCGACTCGAGCGACGGCGTAACCGTCGATCGCGCGCGCCTTGATGGCGGACGCGGCGACGGCGACGTACTTCTCGCTGAAATCGCCGACAAAGGCGGTCATTTTGCCCGTGCACGCCGTCGTGCGCTCCACGCTCGTCTCCAACAGCGCGTGCAAATTCTCCGTGCTCGATTTCAACATCGGCGCGAGCTTCGGACCGACGCCCCCGATCGCGTCCCTGCATCGCGAGATCGCGTCCTCCATCGCCGCCCTGACGTCGTCGGAAAACACCCGCTCGAACGCGTCCGCGACGATCGCCATCGCTCGCTTCATCGCGTCCTCGCACTTGTCGACGCACCGCCTCGCCGCGCGTTTACACCGCTCCGGCCCGAGCGCGTACGCCACCGCGCATCCCGTCACCGCGCCCGCGATGAAGTACCCTCGCAGCCCGATCTTCGGCATCATCATCGTCGATCTCGCGCTCGTCGCCCTCGCGGCGCTCTCTGTCGTCGCTCTCGCGCCTCCCAGCGTCGTCGGCGTCGTCGTCCCGCCCAGCGCCTTGGTCGCCGTCTCCCTCGCCCGCGTCCACGCCGCCGCGACGCCGTCGCTCGCGCTCGCGCTCGGCGCGCGCGTCACCGCGTCCGCGACCGTTCGCGCCGAGTCCGACGCCCGTCCGAACATCGCGTCGACGTACGACGCGACGCTCGGGTCCGATCTTCGCGCGTAATCGAGCGCGACGTCGACGTATCCAAACTGTCGCTGCGACGCCGCGCCGAGCGCGAACGTCGTCGCGGGCACGACGACGCGGGTCGCCATTTTTGCGCGATCGTCTCGCGCCGGTGCGGCGGCGCGGTGTGGCGACGGCGCGACGGGCGCGTCGAGGGAAAGATTTTTTGAATGATCTTTCCCCTCTGACCGTCGGGACGACGACGCGGACGCGCGAACGGAGTGAAAAAAATGAAAGCGCGCGGCGCGCGGGTGAATGAATGAAGATGAAACTACGGCGTCGTTCACTACTGCGATGCGTCGCTCATGGCGTCGCGACGCTCGTCGACGGACCAACACTTGCCGGAGGAGACGACGTCGTCGGCGCGCGAGGCGAAGGCGGCGGCGCTCGCGGCGGTGCCGTCGGCGTACGCGGCGTCGGCGCGCGCCTCGGCGGAGGCGCGGGCGGCGATTTGTTCTAGGGTTTCACCGGTGTACGTGTCGACGCCGTCGACGATGCCGACGCCCGTGGCGACGCGGACGCGCTGGCGGAAGGCGTCTTTTTCGCCCTTGAACTCGGAGTCGCACTTGGAAAAGCAGGGCACCATGACGGCGGCGTCTTCGTACAGCGGGGGCGGGACGACGTTGAACTTCCATTGGCAGGAAAAGTCGTCGTAGTTGGGTTGAATGTGTAAATCCATCCCAAAGTCCTCCTTCAACCACTCCTGCGACGGCGCCTTGCACGTGTTCACGCACACGCTCGCGCACTGCGACGTCTCTAAAAACCGACACCGCTCCGCCTTGACGGCTTGCGGCACGCGCACAAACTTTGGCACATTCTTAAACGTCTTCGTCAACCACGCCGGCGTGGGAACCTCGACGTGATCGACCCCTTCCATCGGTCCCATGAGCCACGGAAACAAGTTCGTGAACACCAACACGAACGCGTAATTCGCCGCCCAATCCGGCGTATTCGGCTGGATGACCTTTTTCCAAATCGGCGGCACGAACCCGATCCCGATCGCCGGCAGTATCCCAGCGAACACCCGCTTCGCCCGCACTTGCACGTCCCTCGCGCTTCCCTTCATGTCGTTCACCTCCCGCACCGCGCTCATGATCCCCTCGAACTCCGTCCACGGCCTCGGATCCCGGTCGACGCCGCCCACCTCTCGCACCAGCAACCCGCGAATCGTCCGCGTCAAGATTTTACTCACCGGCGACGCGTCCACGCGCGCGTAATCCACCGTCCCGTCCTCGCGCAGCGGTAGCGACGACTGTTTCGGCGTCGCGCCGCGCCACGCCGCGCCCGCGTCGTCGCGCGACGCGTCCGCGCGTCGTCGCGTCGCGCGTCGTCGCGTCGTCTTATCGCGTCCCGTCGTCGTCGTCGTCGTCGTCGTCGCGCGTCGCGTCGCGCGCGCGCGCGGCGTCGCGACGACGCGCATCGCGCGCGCGTTCCCGCGTCGACGTCGACGTCGACGCGCGCGCGCCGTCCGACGCGTCGCGGCGTCGCGGTTTAGCGCGACGTCGCGTCGACGCCGGCGACGCGCGTCGTCGCGACCGTCGATCGCGCGATCGTCTCGAACCTCGACGCGTCGATCGATCGCGCGAGACGACGCTCGACGCGTCGATCGATCGAACGCGCGCGATGGTTCGATCGCGCGCGCGCGATGCGCGCACGCGCCGCGACGTCCGCGCCGCGCGGCACGACGGCGCGCGCGCGACGCGCGGCATGGACGCGCTGTTCAAGAGCGATGCGAGCGATAAGCCGCACCGCGCGCCGCGCGCGGGGGCGAAGCGCGATAAGAAGGCGCTGACGGCGAAGACGAAGCGGGCGCAGCGGGACGGCGGCGGCGGCGGGGACGACGCGACGACGCGCGGTGGGAACAATCCGCGGGCGTTCATATTCAGCGGGGCGAGAAAGGCGAAGCGGGCGCGGACGGTGGCGATCGAGAAGGCGGAGCGGAAGCTCCGGGCGCCGGTGCGAGAGCTGGGGGAGGGGGAGGAGGCGCCGCCGTTCGTGGTGTGCGTGCAGGGACCGCCGGGGGTGGGGAAGACGACGCTCGTGCGATCGCTGGTGAAGCACTACACGAGACACGCGCTGAATGAGATCAAAGGACCGCTGACGCTGGTGACGGGGAAGAAGCGGAAGATACAGATCATGGAGGTGAAGAACGACCTGAACGATATGGTGGACGCGGCGAAGGTGGCGGATTTGGTGTTGTTGCTCGTGGACGGATCGTTCGGATTCGAGATGGAGACGTTTGAGTTTTTAAACGTGCTGCAGGTGCATGGGTTTCCTCGAGTCATGGGCGTGCTGACGCATCTCGACGAGTTTCACGACGTGAAGAAGTTGAAGAAGACGAAGAAGTTGTTGAAGCATCGCTTTTGGACGGAGATTTACGACGGCGCCAAGTTGTTTTACATTTCTGGCTTATCGAATGGGCGATATAATCTCAGGGACACGATGAACTTGGCGCGATTCATCTCGACGGCGAAGACGAAACCGTTGATTTGGCGAACGTCGCATCCATACGTCGTGGGTGACCGTTTCGAGGACATCACAAAGCCAGAGCTCGTGCACGACAATCCCGTGTGCGATCGCGAGGTGGCGCTGTATGGGTACTTGCACGGATGCAACCTAAAGCACGGACAGCTCGTGCACGTTGCAGGGGTTGGGGACATGGCGGTGAAAGAAATCGCGCAATTGCCCGATCCGTGTCCGCTGCCGAGCAAGGAGAGAAAGCAGCGAAAATTGGACGAAAAGCAAAAGCTCATTTACGCCCCGATGAGCGACGTCGGTGGTTTATTGTACGATAAAGACGCGGTATACATCAGTGTCGACGACAAACAAATGAACTTTTCAAAGCGCCAGCTTCGTGAAAAACTTCTCGCGGAAGGGCGTCCGTTGCCAGATGAACACGCGGTGGATTTCGGCGTGGAGATGGTGCACGGTTTGCAGGACACGCGCATCTCCGTCGACGAGAAGCTTCGGAACAGCGAAATATCGCTCTTCAAAGGAAGTAAAGCGTTGAAAGGGGAAGATTTTCAGAAGAAAGACGCATTCGACGTGGACTCGGACGATGGAGATTCCGAGGGTGATTCGAGCGATGAGGACGACTCGGACGACGAGAGCGATAGTGGTAGCGACGGCGAAGACGTCGACTTTCCTTCGAGAAAGCAGAAAGCAGGCGACGGTAGAACGCGTCGCGCCGCTGACTTTGACGAAGAACCCGAGAGAGGATACGAAGACGTCGACAGCGAGGATGAGGATGAGGAGGGTGAGGATGAGGAAGACGACAACGAAGGTCTCGGTCGCGGCGCGTCCAAGTGGAAAGAAATGATGCAAGGGTACAAACGCGAGAAGACTCTTATGGAGCTCATCTACGACGATACCACGGGCACGACGCGCGGCGAGCGCGTGAATGAGTCCGGATCCGATTCCGACTCCGAATCAGACTTGTTTAGAAAGCAAGAAGATTCCGATTCAAAGATGGACACACTCGATTCGTTTGATCGAACCAAATTCTTACCCGAAGTCCGCTCTGGTTTGGATCTCGACGATCCAGCACTTAGAAATCGATTCGTCACCGGTGATTGGGACGCGGCCAAGGCGCGAAGTGAGGCGCAACCGCGAGATGAGAACGAAGACGGCGACGAGGACGAAGTCTTTGGCGACTTTGAAGACTTAGAGACGGGTGAAAAGTTTGGACCCGGTGCGCCGGGCGGTAAAGACGACGGCGATGACGGCGATGACGGCGATGACGGCGACGACGGCGATGACGACGACGAAGAAGCGAAACGACTCGAAGAGAAGCGAGCGAAACACGAGGAGTTCGTATCAGAAGGTGGTGAAAAGTCGGTGAATAAAAAGAGTCCAAATTACGTCGACCCAGACGGTCCATCGTCGTACTTCGAGTTGGTGAAGAATCAAATGAAGGAAGAGACGGCGCGGTCGCGATCTATTTTGGACACTCTACCCGATCACACGCGGCAAGCGATGGAAGGTTTCCGCCCAGGAGCGTATCTCCGAATCGTCCTCGCCAGGGCGCCGTGCGAGTGGGTGGAAAACTTTGACCCCACGCGTCCAATCGTCATTGGTGGTATTCTCCCCGGCGAGGAAATCATGGGTCTTCAACAACTTCGGCTCAAGAAGCATAGGTGGCATCGCAAGACGCTGAAAAATCGTGACCCACTCATTTTTTCTGTCGGCTGGAGACGATTCCAAAGCATTCCGGTGTACTCGATGATGGACGCGAATTCTCGTCATCGCATGATCAAGTACACACCCGATCACATGCACTGTTATGCAACATTTTACGGACCTTTGAATCCGCAAAATACTGGGGTGATTGCGTTCCAAAGCTTGACGTCATCGCAGGCGAGCTTCAGAATTGCGGCGACGGCGACGGTGCTCGAGTTTGATCACTCGATTAAAATCGTTAAGAAGCTCAAACTCGTCGGCACGCCGACGAAGGTGTTCAAGAACACCGCCTTCATCTCTGGTATGTTCAATTCTTCCTTAGAAGTCAGCCGATTTGAGGGTGCTGCGCTTCGAACGGTCTCAGGTATCAGAGGTACGATTAAGAAAGCCGTCAAGCCGGGTGAGGGAACGCACGGATCAAAGGATGGTGGCATGAAGGAGGGTAGTTTCCGCGCCTCGTTTGAGGATAAGCTTCTCTTATCGGACATTATCTTCTTACGCACGTGGACCAAGGTGGATGTGCCGAAATTCTACAACCCAGTCACGTCGGGCATGATGAAGGACACGAAGGAATGGCGAGGCATGAAAACCGTCGGTCAACTCCGGTTTGAGAAATCGATGCCGATTCCCGTCAATCCCGATTCCATTTACAAGCCAATCGAGCGACAAAAACGCGTGTTCAACAAACTGCAAGTTCCAAAAGCGCTTCAGCAAGCATTACCTTTCAAGTCGAAGCCGAAGTTGGAGAAGGCTCGAACGCGGGAGACGCTCGAGCAGCGGCGCGCCGTCGTTCAAGACAAGGAGGAGAAGAAACTCGCCACCATGGTGCAGCAACTCAACACTATTCGCAACGAAAAGCTCGCGAAGCGCGAACAACAACAAGGCGCGCGTCGCGCCGCTCGCGCGAAAGCACAAAAGATCGAGGACGAGTGGCGTGGACAGCTCAAGAAGGACAATCTCAAACGAGCGTATCGCGAAAAAGGCAAAGCCGAGGCGGCGCAGGCGCGCGCGAGAGAGGGCGGCGGCAAGTTTGCGAAGAAGCGCAAGAAATCGTAATCACCGTCGAAAAAATTGTAATCTATATGTTCTATCGGTTCTACGTAGCCTACGCACGAACCGTGGTCCCGAAAGCGACCGCCGTTTTACGAACGCCGACGCGATTTCTCATCGGCGGCGCCCGCGTCTTCTCCTCTCGCTCACTCTCATGCGCCACCACGCGACGTCTCTCGCGCTGCGTCTCCCCCCAAATCTCCTCTGCAATCTCATCTCTAATATCCCTCATCCTTCGCTCGACATCGCGTCGCGCATCGATCGCGAACGCCCTCGTCTCGTCGTTTGGAAACCCGCGCCACGCTTCCTCGTCTCCGTTCGTCGCGCGCGTCTCCTTCTTCTCTTTCATCTCCTCCTCCGCGCTCGCCAACGCGCGCGCGACGACTTGTCTATAATCAAAAGCTCCGCCCAGCGCGCGTTCGACGCGCACGCGCGCCGCGCTCTTCCCCGCCGCGTGGTCCGCGTCGTCGTCGCGCGCCTCGCGCGAAACAATTGACTCTTCAAGTCGCGCGCGCCTCGTCCGCGCGCTCGCGTCGCCTCGCGCCCCCGCACCGCGCGCGGCGTGCACGCGCGCATCGTCACGCGTCGTCTCCGCCTCTTCGTCGCGCTCGAACGCGCGCGCGCGCGTCGTCGTCGTCGTCGTCGTCGCGCCGGTCAGCGTCCCGGTCGTCGCGCCACCGCCGACGACGAGCGTCGGCGGTCTGTGCCGCTCGAGCGCACCGTTCGCGCGCGCGCGCATCGTGCGTTCGAACGCCGTCGTTCGAGCCGCGCGCGCGCGATCGCGGCGTCGCGGTGTGCCGCGCAGTCAACGAAATGTTTTCAGTTCGCCGTCGCCTCGCCGTCGCCTCGCCGCGAGACACGCCGCGAGACCGCGCGAACGTACGTAAGATGCGCGAATTAAGTTACAAAAACCATAATCGGTGACCCTTCGCTACTGATGTATTATATCGCGCGCGCGCGTCGCGCGCGCGCGCGAGAGAGACGTAGCTTTTACACAAAACTCGACGTCTCGTCGCGACGGCAATCGTTTGAAATTACGTTCAATTCAGCCCTCGCGATCGCTCGTCGACGACTCGCTTACTTGTAGACCACTTGCGCCGGCGGCGCTTGCACGACGATCACTTGCGGTTGCGGGGCGCCAGCCTGCGGGTTCGCCGCCGCCGCCGCTTGTCGATCGTTGATCTCTCGGCTGACCTGGCACTGCAAGCACGGGAAGCAGCAGATGCACGAGATCACATCGATCGGGGCCGTCACCCCGACGCGGAGCAGCGCGCTCTTGAACACGCTCGATCCGTGCACGCACCCTCCGATCCCGGGGCAGACCGCGTTCGCGATTTCGTTGATGAGGCACGTCCCGAAGCAATCGCCCGTGCCCGTGCGCTGCGCGATCGTACCGATGTGGCACGGGCCGCAGCAGCACGCGTACATGCAGTCACCGACGTCGTCGGTGCAGCCGCAGAGCGTGTTGTTCATGTAGACCGGCGTGTGGACGGACATGGCGCGCGAGGTGGTCGTCGAGCAGTGCCGCGCGCGTCCGATCGTTCGAACGAATTTAGTGTTGCGCCGCCGAACGCGGGAAAGCGACGATGTCAAGAGATGGGCGTTCGGGGTATCTTTATACGGGATGCGCGCCCATCGCGCGCCCACCGAATCTCCGGTCGAAATCGCCATCACGCGCGCGTATTGTGGCGAGATAAGGTGCGCTGGCGATAAATTCGGGGTTCGGCGCGCCGGAGATCGCGCGCCGCCCTCGGGCGGTGCGGCTCGCGGGCGACGCGCGCGGGAGATCGACGCGCGCGACGCCGACGCCGACGCGCCGTCGCGTTCGCGCGCGCGCGACACCGCTCGAGAGAATTTCACTCGAACGCTCGCGCGCGCGCGACGGCGCGCTCGACGTCGCGGGCGACGCGCGCGACCGCATTCGCGCGCGCGCGCGCGTCGGATCGCGACGCGCCGCGCGGCGATCGTCGCGACGCGCGCGACGTCGAGCGAGGGTTCGCGCGATCGAACGCGCGCGGCGGTGGGGCGAAGGCGCGGTGACGGTCGATCGATCGGTCGGATCTCGCGCCGGCGGAGATCGGCGCGGTCCAGAGGTGGATTGGATCGGATTGGATTGCGTTGGATTGCGTTGGATTGCGTGTGATTGGTCTGATTCGATCGCGTCGATTCGATTTGATTGATTTCGATACGTCGATCTTGGACGTAGAAAAGGCTCGGTTGAACGCGAACCGACGCCCCCCCCGACGAGAACGAGCGATCGCGAGGCGGAACGCGCCGTCGACGATCGATTGAACGATTTTCATTCTCGCGCGCGCGCTCGCTCGCGAATCGATTTTCTTTCATTGAAAAACACCAACGCGCTCGACGCGCGGGTAGACGTTCTACGCCGGACTCGATCGGAGAAATTCCGAGAGGACGATAATAGACGTCACCGCGTTTGGCCTGTTAAATAAATAATAGGAACTTCCTCGAGGCGACCGCCGCGAGAGAAGGGAAGAACAGAGGCGGTTTCGTCCGACTCGACGCTCGCTCGGCGAGTCTTTGACTGGCGATGACGGACGTGATCACCATGTCGTCTTCGTCAGACGATGATCGACCGCCGATCGCACGCGGTGGAGAGGCATCGTCTTCTTCATCGGATGGCGACGCTGGGTTCAATGGAGACGTGTTGGCGACTGAGTTGGCAAAGATGCCGCTCGCGCTTCGCGCGCAGCTCACCGCCGCGGCCAAGTCTTCGACGAGCACCAACCAGCGCACGCTCGTGAGCGAGTGGTCGGAGAAGACGAAACTGTCAGTTGATTTGGTAGAAAAAATCTTCGCTTCCTTTGCGAAATCGTCGCGTGCGTCAGCGGAGGCAGCGCGCGAAACCGTCGCGCGCCTCGCCGCCGCCGACGGAGTCGACTCCGCCGATGGAGACGAGTACTCGCCGGGTGCCGCCGAAGCGGCGACTGCGGATGACGACGCTATGGACGACTCGCCGAAAATCCCAGCGTCTAAGCAGCCGGTGCTCGAGGAAGGTGTTCCGTTTCCTGGAATTACTCGAGACGTCTCCGTGGACGTCGCGTGCGGCGATCTCAGAGGCGTTCTCGAGCTGAAGAAGGGATACAAGAAACTTCAGGAGCGCGTGCGATGCGAGGGCAAAATGATGACGCCAAGTAAGTTTGAGAGCGAGGGCGGGCGCGGGTCGGCGAAGAAGTGGAAGATTAGCTTACGCATCGTGCGTTCGGATGGAAAACTCGGGATGACTGTCGGAGACTGGATCGACAGGTACGGATACCATCCGTCGGGCTTAGTCATAGGTGGGGAGGTGGCCGACGCGCCGGCGCCGCCGAAGGTGAAAAAATCAGCGTTTGAGTCACAGCTAGAGACCTTACTCGACTACGATGGGGACATTGCCTTGCGTAGCATCGCTAAATTTGTACGAATGATGCGAGAGACGACCAAGCCTAAGGAACGCGGACTTTTGCTCCAAGTCATTCGAGGCACGAAAAACAAAGAGTGTTTGCGCCAGTTCGGTCAGTCGGCGGAGATTAAAGGATTAGACACGCTGCAAGATTGGATGGACGACGCTAAAAGGAAGTTTCAATCCACTCTTTTAGTGAGCATTCTTAGAACATTGAAGATGATTCCAGTTACATTGGACGCGCTCACGCGTACTTCGATCGCCCCGAATCTGGGCAAGTTGAAGTCGTACGTGGTGCCAGAGGGTGAAGAGGAGTTTGCCAACACCGAGATGAACACTAAAGTTGTCTTGTTATCCAAGTCGGTCAAGAACGCGTGGAAAGCGCAAATCACGGCGCCCCACACGGCGCCGGCGCCGGCGCCGAAACCGGCGCCCGTGGTCAACCCGGCGCCCGCGGCGGTGCCCGCGTCCAAGGCTGTCGAACTCGGTGACGATGACTTGTTCGGTGCGAAGTCGAAAATCTCACCAGCGCCTTCGAAAGCGCCGGTGGTGAAGACCACGGTGACGAAAATCACGATGGAAAAGAAGGTGGCTCCGCCGAGCGTGACGACGAAGAAACCGAGCGTGAGCGTGAACGATTTGCTCAAGACGAGTTCGCAATCGACGAAGATCACCGCACCGCCGGTGAAGACGAAAGAGAAGGCAAAGGACGATGATAAAATCGACGAGAAGACTGGGAAGAAGCGCAAGCGGAAGACGGTGACTTGGGCGAAGGATGAAAATTTGGAGCAAGTCAGAATCTTTGAGAAGGACGCCAAGCAACCGAAGGAAACGGCTTTCCCAGATCCGACGAGAGACGGTGGGACCGATGGCGCAAGCCGCAAGGCGCTCGAGAGGAGAGACAGGGAAGTGGAGGCGGAAAGAAAGGCGGCGGCAAAGCAGCACCAGCGTCGACTCGACGAGATGCGCGCCACGACAACCTGGCGCCCGCCTCGGCGCATCGAAATTCCTCGTTGGGAAGAGGAAGAGTCGGACAGAGTCCCCGGTGACGAGTCGGAAGAATCCCAGAGAATTCTTCGCATCGAAGCCGAGAAACCGAGCGTCAAGTACAGGAGCCTGAAAGACATTCCAGACTCTCCGGCGGAGGCGCCGAACGAGGACGCGCAACTCGACCTCGACAACACGCCAGCCTTCTACATGAAGTTTCAAGAAGAACCGCTGTCTCAAGACAGCGGCGAACCTTCACCCGCGATGCCCCAACAGCTCCAAATGCCACAGGCTCCGGGATCGTTACTTCCTCCGAACATCGACTTTGCCGCGCTTCAACGCACGTTGCTCGCCGCCAACGCGCCGCATCAAAACGCCGGTTACCAGTACCCCCCGCAGGCGCCTCTTCAACACGCCTTCCCACCACCACCCCCTCAAGCCGCGTACGCGCCTCAGCCCCCTTACCAACCCGGCGCGCAACAGCCCGCGCAGCGACCGACGAAACAGGCGCTCGTCGGCGGCGCCCCCGTGCCCGCGCAGCAGGCGCTCAACCTCAACGGCAAGACGTACCGCGGCGTGTGCGCCTTCTTCAACACCCCTCGAGGATGCAGCTGGGGAGATAAGTGCGGCTACCTCCACCAAGTCGGCGTCAATCCTCCGTCGACGGGTTGATCCCGCGTCCGCGACTCGCCCCGCGCCCGCGCCCGCGCCTCCGTCGTCGCGTCCGTTGTCGTCGAATCCATCCGAATGTCCGAACCGACGACGAAATTCAAACGCGCGCCCCGCGACGCCGCACATCGCGCCTCGACGACGCGCGCGCGTCGCGACGCGCGACGCCGGCGCGTCGGGTCGCGCAGCCGCGACATCGCGTCGACCGCGCGCGTCGCTCGTCGCTCGTCGCGTCGCGTCGTCGTCGCGTCGTCGTCGTCTCTCTGATTGATTTGATTTGATTTGATTTGATTTGATTTGGATTTGAATCGAAGCGAGGAAACGAAGGGCGACGACGACGACGACGGCATGTGGTGCTTCGACGTCGACGCGCGCGTCGAACGAGGCGGCGATGTCACGTCGCAGACGCTGAAACACTGCGCGATGGAGCGGCCGCGAAAAGAGGAAGAGACGACGCGGGACGCGAAGACGGGACGGTTTGAATTCGGAAAGATGAGCGACGCGAACGACGCGGCGACGCCGGGAAGAGCGTTCGCGCTTCGGTTTGGGAGCGGGAAAACGACGCACGAGGCGAAGATAGGGGACGTGAAGGCGATATTTGGGAAGTTTGTGCGAGAGGGGAAGATGACGGTGGAGACGAAGGACGGGACGCGGGTGCTCGTCAGAGGGTCGCCGGGGGAGTGCGCGAGGTTGATGAAGACGCTGACGACGATGAAATCGCAGCCGACGGAGGCGAGACAGGCGTATTTGAGGGGATTGCAACGATGTGCGACGTGCGCGGGGAAGTGCGAGGCGAATGAAAGGAAAATGGCGGAGCGTCAGGATAAGGCCGCGGCCGCGGCGGCGGCTGCGGCGGAGGCGAGCGCGGAGAAGAGGCGTCGACGAGAGACGGAGGAGGTTGAGCGACGCGCGGCGAAGGAATCCAAGTTGGAGGACCAGCTTCGCGCGCTGGAGGAGAAAAAGTTAAAGGTGGAATCCACGAAGGCGGAAATCGCGTCGCTGAAGATTGATATCGAGGGTGAACGCGACGCGTTGCGACGAGAGAAGGAATCCATCGTTCAACGTCGGCGAGAGCTCGAAGACGAGCGTCGATTACTCGAGCGCCAATCGAGCGAAGCTGCGGACGAGAGAGCGAAAATGGAGTGCCAACGTAAACTGGCTGAGATTGAAGGGCAACGGTTGGCGGAAGAGAAGGCTCGAAACGTCGACCGCGCGCGGGAACTCGCGGAGGAGAAGGAGCGCATCGCCAAGCTCGAGCGAGAGCTCGAGGAAGATCGCGAACGTCTGGCGTTCATGCAAAAGCATCAAAAGAACGACGAGTTGCAAGCGCAACGCGTGCGCGAAGAGGCTTCTCGACGCGCGCAAGCTCGAGCGCAGGAAGCTCAAAAGCGCAAGGGAAAACCCGAGGCGATGTCCCCCGGGAGCTTCTACGGCAAAAAGAAGGCGAAGATAGTCATCGACGACGACGACGACTCTGACGATTCTAGCGCTGAGAAGGAAAATGAAAAGGCCACGAACGAGGCTGAGGATGCGCGCCGAAAGGAACGCATCGCGAAACTTCGAAAGGCTGAACTCGAGAGGCAGCTCAAAGAAAAGCTTGCGAGGGAAGAGCTCGGTCGCAGACAAGCCGAGGCGCAGCAAAAGAAGGAGGCGGCGCGGCGAGCGCAGATGGATTCAAAACTTGAGCGCGAGCGAAAAGCGCGACAAGAAGAAGAGGCTCGTTCGCACCAAAAATGGAAGTCGCAACAAGCAGAGCAAATTCGCAAAAATTCTCGAGCCAACTCGGTGCCAACGGCGACGAAAGCGATGTGGGAATCACATCTGACATCGCTCGAAAATCTCAAGTCGCGCGCGGTGGGATCGCTGTGCGAAACCGACATTCCTTGGCCACCGGCGCACAACATCGCTTTCTTCGCCGGTGCTGATGGCTTGCATGAGAAGAAGAAAAAAGTGACCAAGGCGACGCTGTCGTGGCACCCCGATAAGTTTGAGCAAAAGTACGGCAAGTTACTGAAAGAAAGCGAAGCGCAAAAGATTAGAACGCGCGTCGCCGCACTGTCCTCCCAGTTCATCGAGCTGAGGCAAGCATTGAACGCGATGTAGCACCGACGCCATTATTCCATAGAAGCACCGCTGTTAGCACAGCGATAATGTAGTACACAGGCACACGCAAGCCGTTATATGCATATATCGTATCGTACAAATCTACCAGAAAGAAGTCTGCGCGTTTCGAGCGAGGTCTCGTTCGTATTCTTCGACGTGCGCAGGTATTTCGAGTTTCTCGTTGATCCCTTCCAGTCGGACGTAGTCGCGTAAATCGCACACTGTCTCGACGTACTCAACCTTGTTACACAACCTCGACTCGAGTTGAAGCATGTCCATCGTCCAGATTGCCGCCTTGAGTATCGCCGTCGCGTGCACGACAAACACCGTCTTCAGCGTGTCGCGATGCTGCGGCCCGAGCGCGACGTGCAGCTTGCGAATGAAGTCCAAGCTAGGCGGCGCGCCGTACACACCTCCGGTGTGATGATACACAATGACGTATCCTCGCGGATTATCCGTCACCCCACGAAGTTCCTTCGCCACGTGCGCCAGGAGCCTTTGCTCTTCGCCCGACTTGATCAAGCGCTCGAGAAACGCGGCTATGACGACGACGACTCGTCGACCGATGTAATCGCGAGACTTTTCTAGATAGATCGCCTTGGCGTCGCTCACATCGCTCACATCCATAGATTCCGCGCGCCGTAGCAAATTCGCTCGGCGGGTTTGTTCATCCTCCACGTCTCGCGTGTCTCGCGACACCGTGAGCCCGGTTTCCTCGTTCGCGCCCACGGCGAGACGATCCAACGCCCCGGCCCAATTCGCGTCTACATCACCGTCATTCTCTTCAACGCGCTGGCGTCTGGATTCGGGATCTATGCTCATCGACATGAAAACGCTGCTCACCGCGGGCACGACGGTGGCGTCGGAATCATCCAGGCTGACCCCCATCGTCTTGTTCATCCCGCCCGTGAAATCGCTCGCCGACGACAACCGCCCCGCGATGCGCAGACGTCTTTCGTCCAAAATCATCTCTCCGTACTCGTTGTACCCGGGCTTATCCTTCAGCGCCTCCTCCGATATCTTTCTTTCCTCGTCGTTTCTCGGGAAAAACACCGAAAGCGCCGCTCGATAATCATCCATCTCCGCCGCGTTGGCGCACACGACGACGCAGTCCAACTTACCGCTCCACTTCTCCAGAAACCTACGAATCGTCCGCACCATCACCATCGCCGCCGAATCGCTCGGATACCCCTTCTTCTCATCGCACGCCGGCGTGCACGCCACCGTCCTCGCCTTGCACTCGTCCACCGCTTTCGTCAGCGCGCTCACGTAACAGTGCACGAGCGCGTGCTCCGCCGCCGTCGCGTACTTCTCCGCGTACCTCGGCCCGACGCAGTGCGCGATCCTCCGCGCCGGCAACCGTCCTCCCGACGTCATCGCGCACTCCCCAGTCCTCGCCCGCTCGCCGTTCGTCCCGAGTTCGCGCCACACATCGCTCCCCGCGAGCGCCGTCAGCGTCGCGCCCAGCGCGTCGCCGCTCGCCTCGCGCGCCCTCGCCCCCTCCCGTCCCGCGCACGTCACCACCTCGCAGTCCAGCAGCCACGGCGACGTCGCGTCGCGTCCATCGAACGCGCACACGCGCACGAGGGCGTTCAGATCGCGTCGCACCGCGAACGCGCGCGTCGCATCCGTCGTCGTCGCCGCAACACCATCGCCGTCGCTCGCGTCGCCGCGCGCGCCCTCGCGCGCGCGCTCGAGCGACGCCCACGTCGCGAGCTCGCGCCAGCGCGTCGCCGGCGCGCGCTTCGGCGGCGCCGCGCCGACGTCGTAGCCCGGCGCGTCGTACGCGCGCGCCATTCGCGCGCGCCGCGCTCTGCGACGAACCCGCGCCGACGCCGCGCCGCGACGCCGGACGCCGCGCCGCGCCGACGCGGCGCGCGGTCGGGCGCGCGTCGACGAAGCGCGCGATGGCGAAGAAGGGGCGCGAGGCGCGCATCACGCGCGCGATCGCGAAGATTCGCGGCGAGCCGCTGTCGCTCGCGCTGCGAAAGCGCGCGGCGACGCGACCGAGCGCGAGCGACGGCGCGAGCGCGTCGAAGCGATCGGCGTGGAGAAAGCGCAAGGATAAGGCGAAGACGCGGGCGGAGGCGCGAGGGACGGCGACGGCGCCGCAGGGGTATCACGGAGGGATGAAGATTTTGTGCGTGGGCGACGGGAACATGAGCTTCGCGCTGGCGCTGGCGACGCTGTTCGGAAACGACGCGCCGGGGCTGGTGGTGACGACGGACGCGAGCGAAAGAGGGGCGAAAAAAATGTATGGAACGATGGAGGACACGGTGGAGGCGCTGGAGGCGAGCGGGGCGTCGGTGGTGTACGGGATGGAGTGCGAGACGCTGGGGACGAAGAGCGGGAGCGCGACGCTGCGAGGACGCGCGGGAGGATCGAATTTCGATCGCGTGGTGTTTAATTTTCCCGACGCGGGGGTGGGGAAGGTTGGGATGCTGAGCGTTAGGGCGCAGCGGGAGCTGATCGCGAGTTTCTTTGAGAACGCGCCAAAGTTGTTGAAGTCGAACGGGGAACTGCGATTGACGATGCAAACGGGGGCGCCGTACGATAAGTGGAACGTCGAGGGTCTGGCGCTCAAGGCGCGTTTAGTGTTTAAAACGAGCGTGGAATTTCTTGCGAGCGAGTTTCCCGGGTACGAGTACTGCGACACCCCCGCCGAGGACGCCGAGGACGTCGAGCCGAGCGCCGACGACTTGGGCCGGTGCGTGACGTACGTCTTCGCGGCCAACGTCGAGCAGTAGTTTTGGAAAGGCCGCCCGCGCGCGCGCGGCGAGCGGACGCGTGGCGATGTTCGAGATAGAATTGTGCAATAGGAGAAGCTAGACAGTTTTGGAGATTTGTTGTGGTAAAATGGTTATAAAACTCTCGCGCGGCGCGAGTCGATCCGATATTTTGTACAGCCGAAGCTCTCGTCGAGACGATTATTCGTCAAAGTCCGGGTCACCGACGACGTAACCGGCGTATTGCAACATCGGCACGACGAAAGAGATGACGAGCAAGCCGATGACGACGTTCGCGAACACGTCACGCTTCTCGCTCGTCTCGCTCTTCGTCTTGAAGTTGCTTCCCTTTTGCGCCTCAAACTTTGCCGGAGGGCCGGGATCGTCCTTGCCCTCGAGCACCGCCGCGATGCGCTTCACCGACGACGTCAACGCTTCGTTATACTTTTCTTGCTCGAGATTAATACCGTAGTTGCTCGTCAAAACGCTGTCAATCAAAGGATCGCCAACCTGTTTCAAAAATTTTGGCCCCCCCACCAACGCGCCGTCCTTCGTCGACTTCACCAGCAACAAGTTACCCTTATCGTTCCCCTCCTCCACCGTCGGGTACCACGTCTCCAAAACCTTATCCCCAAACGCGAACGGATCGGTCTCAAACACCAATTTTCTCACCGTGATCACGTTCACGTGAAATCCCGTCGCGTCCTCCAGCTCCTTCAGCGTCTTGTTCACCGCCGTCGCCGTCGACCTCGACATCAATCCCGCGTCGTCCACGATGTACCCCGCCGTCGGCGCCGGCGTCGCGAGAATTTCAATCTCCCCCGCCTTCGCGTCGCTCGTCACCGCGCCGAGGCTCAGCGTCGTCGCGAGCGTCGTCGCGATCGCGACATTTTTAACCTTCGCCGCGATCGTGTCGTCGTCCCCTCGCGTCGCGCGCGCCGCCGCCGCGCTTCGGCGCGTCGTCGTCGCCCTCCGCGTCACCGTCGCCGTCGCCGTCGTCGTCGTCGTCGCGCGCGCGCCCATCATCGTTCGCCGCGCGTCGTCGTCTGCCGACGTATCGGCGCCGTATCGGCGCGGCGTCGAAGATACGCCCTTCGACGCGTTCGCACATCGCGTTCGCGATGTCTACTCTACGACGCGCATCGCGTTCGAACGCGATTCGACGCGAGATAAATATGCGTCGTTAGGGTTCGGCGTCCACACACGCCGACGCGCGATGCGCGCGCGCGCGCGCGCGTCGCCGCGATCGCTCGCGCTGCGACGCGTCGACGCGACGCGGACGCGTACGACGACGCGATGCGCGCGCGAGAAGACGCGACGGGCGCGGCGGGGGACGACGACGGCGACGACGACGGATGCGTCGATGCTCGAGCGCGCGCGCTCGGACGGCGCGAGGCGAGGCGCGGCGACGCGGGCGGCGGCGCCGAGGCGCGCGGACGTCGCGGGGACGGCGAACGAGGCGGTGGCGCGGTTGGAGGGCGCGGCGCGGGCGTGGGCGACGCGGACGCTCGGCGCGTGGACGCCGCCGAAATTTTTATGGCGGAGCGCGGCGACGGGACTGTTGTTCGGAAGCGTGCTGTATCGGTGCGCGCGACAGCCGCGACGGGTGAATTGGGAGCAGACGTTGCAGCAGATCGCGCGCGTGGGGCCGCAAACGCTCGGGGTGTCGCTGTTGACGAGCTCGTTCGTGGGGATGGTGTTTACGATTCAGTTTTGTAAGGAGTTCGCGAAGGTTGGGCTGAAGAACGCGATCGGGGGGTTGCTGGGCCTGGCGTTCGCGCGGGAGTTGACGCCGGTGATCTGCGCGATCGTGCTCACGGGAAGAATCGGGAGCTCGATCGCGGCGGAGTTGGGGACGATGCAGGTGACGGAGCAAGTGGACCAGCTCACGGTGCTCGGGACGGATCCCGTGGATTATCTCGTCATCCCGCGCGTCATCGCGTGCGCGGTGTCGCTGCCGATATTGAGCATAATATCTTTCGCGCAGGCGCTCGGAGCGAGCATTTTACTCGCGGATTTGCGTTACGGAGTGTCGCCGAACGTCATCATCGACAGCGCGGCCAAGTATTTGGAACCGAGCGACATCGGCATCATGACCGCGAAATCCATCGCCTTCGGCGCCGTCATCGCGGTGATTTCCTGCGGCTGGGGTACCACCACCACGGGCGGCGCCAAGGGCGTGGGCGAGAGCACCACCGCGAGCGTCGTCATCAGTCTCACCGCCATCTTCGTCGTCGACTTCGTCCTCTCCCTCGTCTTCTTTCAAAAATAGTCCGGCGTCTCGGCGTCATCGATCGAGCCAGTCACCGCCGCGCGCCCGGCATCGCTTGTATTTCATTTAATTTTTCATCGCCGTCTCGCCGTCGCGAACCGCGCGTCGCCGTCGTCTCGCCGTCTCGCCGTCTCGTCCCGCACACGCCGCCGCGACGATGTCCTCGTCGCCGCCTTGTCGCCATTTCCTCCGCGGGGCGTGTCGCTACGGCGACGCGTGTAAATTCGCCCACGCCGCGCGCGACGCCGACGCCGCGCGCGCGCCTCGCTCGAGGTCGCGCAAAACGCGCCGAAAAGACTCGCGGCAAAAAGTGAAACGGTTTCGCGAGTGGCTCGCGCGCGAGTTCGCCGACGCGCTCGACGGCGGCGTCGTCCTGGACGTCGCCGGCGGCAAGGGCGTCCTGGCGTTCGATCTCATGAACTCGACGAACGCGGCGGAGGTGTGGGTGATCGATCCGCGCGCGATGCGCCTGGGAAGGCTCAGGCGCAGGTTCGCGCTGGGATTTCATCTGCGCGAACGCGAACGCGACGCCGCGACGATACGCGTGCGAGAACCGAAGCACTTGCGAGTGTATTGGTCGCGGGAGGTGTACGCGCGAGAGGACGCGGCGTGGGAAGCGAGAGTGCGAGCGTCGAACGTCGCGGCGCGAGCGAGCAGGTGGTGCGTGTCGGGACTCGTCGCGGACGATAGGAGAGACGCTCGATACGAAGACGCGGGGGCGACGGTGCGCGTCGTCGACGGCGCGGTCGATATCGCGCCGTCGACGGATCGTCGAAGCGATGAGGACGACGCCGACGACGACGCCGGCGACGACGCCGACGACGACGCCGACGGTGAAATCGAGTTGGACCAGGACGCCGTCGTCTCCGCGCTCGACGACGTCCTCCGTCGAGTCTCCATCGTCGTCGCCATGCATCCCGACCAAGCCACGGACGCGGCGGTCGATTTCGCCCTCGAGCGCAATCTTCCCTTCGCCGTCGTTCCGTGTTGCGTGTACGCGAAAGAGTTCGGCAAACGCCGGCTCGCCGACGGCTCCCGCGTCACCACGCACGCGCACTTGGTCGACCATCTCGTGCAGAAAGCCGGTCTGACCGACGTGCGCGTCGCCGAGCTTCCCTTTCCCGGGAAAAACGTGGTCGTCTACGGCACGGGTCGACGCGCGTCGACGTGCGTCGCCGTCCAGACGCCGCAGCGCGGAGGCGTAGGAGAATAGGAGAATAGGAGAATAGGAGAATAGGAGAATAGGAACAGACACTCGCGTCGACCGCACTCTCTCGCGCGCACCATGCGCGCGCGTTCGCTCCCGAGCGCGCGCGCGACGCGCGTCGCGTCTCGCGCGACCGCATCGCGCGCGCCGCCGTCTCTCTCTCTCTCGCGCGCGCCGCGCGCGCGCTCGGGACGCTTTCGACGTCATCCACCGTCCCGACCGCCGCGCGCGCTCCCCGACGCCGACGTCGCCCCGGTCGAGGCGTGGCAGCTGTGGTTCGGATTCATCGCCGGCGTCAGCCCGTTCGCGATCGCGGCGTACGAATTCGGGAAGCGCGTGCTCATCCAGCGCCGGTGCGCGCTCTGCGCGGGCTCGGGCCTCGTCGAAGTCGAGCGCTCGCGAGGCGCGCGGTTGGTCAAATGCACCGCGTGCGGCGGATTCCTGCCGTGGCAGTCGTGGGAGAGGTTTCTGAGCAGCGAAGCGGGGAACGGGGGCGTGGTGCGCGCGCCGAAGGGGCAGACGTCGGCGTTTTATAGCGTGGAAAAGGCGACGGCGGCGAGCCGGGAGATGGCGGCGCGACGCGCGCGAGACGGCGAGGCGTCGAGCGATCGCGACGGCGACGACGACGCGGGATTAGGGTAGAAATAATGTATGCGACGCACGCGCTCGAACGTCGGACGTTTCGCGGCGTCCGCGCCGTTGAATCGTCGCCGCCGCGAACCGTCGTCGTCGTCGCCGCGCCGCGCGCTCGACGCCGCACTCGCCGACGCCATGCTTCGCGCCGCGCTCTCGAGCGCTCGCGCCTGCGCGTCGTCGCGCAGAGCGCGCGTTCGCGCGCGCGTTCGTCGCGCGCGCGCGCGCGTTCTCACCGTCGCGGCGTCGCCCGAAGCGCCGCCGCCGGTTCCAGACGTCCGCGCCTTCGACGCCGCGCCGCTCGACGTCGACGCCCTGGACGCGTTCCCTCGCCTCTCGAGCGGCAAGTACGCGCTCAAGGGCATGCGACGCGCCGAACTCGCGGATTGGCTCGCGCACGTCGGGGAGAAACGGTCGAGGGCGGACTCGGTGTTCAGAGCCATGTATCGCGAGCTCGGCGGCGACGCCGACGCGAGCGAGGCGTTCGGCGATAAATTTAAAGCGCGTCTGGAGGTTTTGGGAAGCTTCGACGGCGATTTGGAGCTGAGCGATACGAGATTAGCGACGGATGGCACGCGGAAGGTGACGTATAACCTGCGAGGGAGCGGGGGCGGGACGGTGGAGAGCGTGTTGATTCCGGCGCTGACGGAGCGAGGTCGAACGACGGTGTGCGTGAGTTCGCAGCTCGGGTGCGCGATGAATTGCCAGTTTTGTTACACGGCGAAAATGGGGTTGAGGAAAAATCTCAGCGCGGCGCAGATCGTGGAGCAGGTCGTGCAGGCGAGACGGATGGTGGGCGCGAGCGAGGTGTCGAACGTAGTCTTTATGGGCATGGGGGAGCCGCTGCACAACGTCGATGAGGTGTTAAAGGCGGTATCAATCTTGTTGGATCCCAAAGGATTGGGGTTTTCGCGTAACAAAGTCACCGTGAGCACGTCTGGGTTGGTTCCACAGATGGAGCGATTTTTACGCGAGAGTGAGGCGTCGTTGGCCGTGTCGCTCAACGCCACGACGGATTACATTCGCAACTGGATCATGCCCATCAATCGCAAATACAACCTCGAAATGCTTCTTGGATTGCTCCGTCGCGAGTTTCCGCGCCAATCTCTCGGTAGGCACCAAAGACAGGTATTTTTCGAGTACATCATGCTCGAAGGCGTGAACGACAGCGACGAGGACGCGGATCGATTGGTCGAAATCGCTCGCGACATTCCGTGCAAAATCAATCTCATTTATTTCAACACGCACGACGGTTCGGAGTTCAAGTGCAGCGATCAAGAGCGAATCAACGCTTTTCGCCAGCGCGTCAGCGATGCGGGCGTGACGTGCACGATTCGACAGTCTCGAGGGGACGAAGAGATGTCGGCGTGCGGACAGCTCGGCAAGCCGGACGACGAGGCAAACTGGAAACCTCCGCCGCCTCGCATGCGAGACCCGCGCACGCGCGCGCAGCGCTTGTGATCACGATGTTAACGCCGCATACATGCTTATACGATATAGTTACAAGGTTTGTACCGTACTTATTTTTATGTAATTTTACTCCTTCCCGAACAATCCGCCTTGCTCAAACTCTCTCTGACTCGCGTTGCGAAGCAGACGCGCTGCCTCCACCTGGTCGTTCGCTTCCGCGAGCTCCAGCGCGGTGCCGCTCGCCGAGCGAAGAATGTTACTCTCCGACGCGCTGTGTCGAATGTTCGCACCGCTCTCGAGAAGCGCGCTCAGGGAAGAACTCGACCCGTTCGCCGCCGCCACGTGCAGCGCCGAGTACCCGCCTCGCATCTCCCCGTTCACCGCCGCCCCGAGTCGAACCAGCAGCTTCACCATCGCCCCGTGTCCACTGTGCGACGCCACGTGCAGCGCCGTGCATCCGTGCGCGTTCTTCGCCTCCAAATTCGCCCCCTTCCACTCCCCCAAAACCTCCGCCGCGTCCAGCGCGTTCGCGCGCGCCGCCTCGTGCAGCGCCGTGTCCCCCTGTTCGTCCTTCCCGTTCACGTCCGCCCCTCGCTCGAGCAATAATCGACACACCACCGCGTGTCCCCACTGCGCCGCCGTCATGAGCGCCGTCGCGCCTCGCTCGTCCCGTTCGTCCACCGCCGCGCCCGCGACGAGGAGCGCCCTCGCCGCGTCCGCCTCCCCGTCCTCGCACGCCGCGTGCAGCGGCGTGTGCAGGTCGTGCTTCGGTCCGTGTCGCGAGAAATCATCCAGCTCGCGTCGCAGCGCGCTCGCCGCGCGCGCCGCGCGCTCGCGCTCGCCGCGCATCGCCGCCGCGTGCCGACGCAGCGCCGCCTCGCTCAATCTCGGACTCGGCGGCCGCTCGTCGCGCATCGCGCGCCCGCGTCGACGCCGACGGCGCGTCGACGTACGGGCGCGTCGACGACGCGCGCTGATGCGCGTCGCGATAGCGTCGCGGTGTCGCGATGTCGATCCGCGGCGAACGCGGTCGCCATTCGTCGACGATGCGCGCGTCGCGATAGCGCCGCGCCATGGGCGTCCGCGACCTGTGGCGGCTGCTCGAACCGAGCGGTCGTCGCGCGGACGCCGAAAGCGTGCGAGGGAAGCGCGTGGCCGTCGACGCGTCCATCTGGCTGAACCAATTCATCAAGGCGACGCGCGACGAAGACGGCGACGTCGCGGCGCGCGCGCACGTCGCCGGGTTCTTTCGCAGGATCGCGCGGTTGCTGCGTCACGGCGCGCGACCGGTGTTCGTGTTCGACGGGGCGACGCCGGCGCTGAAGAGGCGGACGACGGCGACGCGACGACGCGCGCGGGAGCGGAGCGCGGCGAAGGTGCGCGTGGCGGCGGAGAAGGTTTTGTTGAACGAACTGAAGCGACGGGCGCTGGTGGCGGCGGCGAACGGCGGGGGGGTGGGAAATGGAGGGGGGGTGGCGATCGCGGCGCGCGATGGGGACGAGCGGGATTCGGAGGAGGCGGAGGAGGAGGAGGAGGAGGAGGAGGAGGAGTTGGACGTGTTCGTGCCGGACGGCGAATCGATCGATCCCGAGGTGCTCGGCGCGCTGCCGCCGTCGGTGCGAATGGAGGTCGTGATGCGAATGCGGGATAAGCGCGTGGCGGATAATCGAGAGCATTTCGCCGCGGCTTCGGGAAAGATGCAAGATTTCAGCGCGTTGCAGTTGGAGACGTATCTTAAAGGGACGAAATTGAAGCGAGAGATCGATCGCGTGATGCAGAAATCGGATTTGAACGATCCGATGACGTCCAAACGCGTCGCGGCGCAGGATAATCGCGATTTTATATTTGCCGGACCATCTTCGTCGAATCGAACGACTTCGAGCGGAGCGCTGGCGCTCGCGCCGCCGCAGCCGCCGCCGTCGACGTCGGGGGTGTTAGGTTTGACGACGGGTACGTTTGCGTCGGATCAACTCGCTGGGGTGCGAACGGGGCGACGTGGTCGCGCGCCGACGGCGCTCGTCGCGCCGCAAGAACGATTTTTAGTGACGAACCTTCACCCGACGCTTCCGACGCCATCAGTCGCCAAATCCGTCGCGGAGACGCCCATCGTGTTGAGCGAAGAGCCATCGACGTTGGATTTGCAAATCTCATTCACCACGGAAAATATCAAAGCTGCGGCGAAAGACCCGTTATTCGCGAGCGCGGACGACGCCACGGCGGCCGATGAAGACGAAGACGACATCGTCGCCGTTGCCGACGCCGACGAGGAATGGGAAGACGTGGAAGACGACGTCAAACCGTCGCCCGCGAAACTCGCGCTTGCCGCGCCGTCACCGCTAGCCCGTCATGACGATGACGTTATGGATTTGAGTGAAGACGCTGACGACGCCGATGATGAGTCACACGGCGATGGAACCGCGTTGAAACGCAAGAGCGTGTACTCTCTCAGCCACGGTTTTCTCAAAGGGCGAAGCTTGGGTGGATGGGACGCCGACGAAGAAGAGGCTGCTGTGCGAGCCGCGGCGGAGGCTGAAACAGAAGCAGACGTCGACGCCGCAATAGCCATCGGTGTGCGAGGAGATGAAGAAGCGTTAGCGCCGTTGAATCACGACGACGAGAGTGAGCAGTTGCAAAGGGCCATCGCGATGAGCGTCGCTACGGCGCGCGAGGAAGAGTCGCCGACCAAGGCAGCCGCAGACGGTGTGGAAGTTGAAGCACAATTAGAAACGAACGAGAGTGAAGACGAAAACAACAATGATGATGATGACAAAGATGACGACGGGTTGAAAGCAGCGATAGCGATGAGTTTGGCCAAGGACGTCGACGATTCTTTGAAACAGTCGGATGATTCTAAAGAAGTAGACGTCGTCGAGATTGAAGAAACGAAGCAAGAAGAAGAAATCGATTCGGAAGAAGAGCGGTGGATCGAGGCGGCGCGCGAAGCTGAACGCATCGCCGAGCGCGCCCGAGTGGAACGTCTAATTTGCGAAGCAGAGGAAGAGCAAGAGCGTCTGAAGCATGAGATTCGTCAAGCCAAGAAAGGTGCCGAACACGTCACGGATGAGATGTACCGAGACGTCCAAGAACTGCTCACGCTTTTCGGAATTCCTTACATCATCGCGCCGCAAGAAGCTGAAGCGCAGTGTGCGTATCTCAACCAGCACAAGCTTGTCGACGCCGTCATCACGGACGATAGCGATGTCTTTCTGTTTGGCGCATCGCACGTGTACAGAAACTTTTTCTCGGAGAAAAAATACTGCGAAGTCTACACCGCAGATCGTATCAAGAGAGAACTAGGACTCGATCGAGATCGTTTCATTCAACTCGCGCTCTTGCTCGGGAGCGATTACACCGAAGGCGTCGGCGGCGTCGGCATCGTGAACGCGCTCGAAATCGTCAGCGTGTTTAAAGGAAACGTTATGGATGCGAGTAAAGCGTTCAGAGAGTGGATTGATATGGAAGAACTCACCATGGTTCCCGAACGCTTGCTTCCTTCGCCGTCGAAAACGTCCGCGGAGAGCGCGACGGACGACGCGATCACCGCCGCCTTCAAAGAGAAACATCGCTCGCTGAAAAAGAGTTGGGAAGTTCCCGCGAATTACCCATCCCTAGAAGTCGTCAAAGCGTACCAGTATCCGTCAGTCGATCAAAGCGAAGAAACTTTCGAGTGGGGAAAGCCTGACTTGGACATGCTTCGCTTGTTTTGCATCAAGACGTTGTCGTGGACGCGAGACGCGGCGGATCAAATTTTGCTCCCGATGATGAAATCGTGGTCGAAACGCGACGACCAGCGTCGCATCGATAGCTTCTTCGAAACTTCTCACGCCGTGAGCTCGCGAGTGGCGAAATTCCGCTCGAAACGTCTCGGAGACGCGGTGAAAAATCTCACCAACGCCTCGGGATCCGAAGTCGCGGCGATGATTCTCAAGAGAACTCGCGAGGAGGCGTTGGGAGACGTCATCGTGGATTACGACGATGGTCAGCACGACAACGCGGTTTCCGACCCGGAACCTAAACTCGACGACGGCGACGACGCCGATTTCGCTGACTTGGACTTGTCGCAGTATTCGAGCGACCGCGTCGCTTCGCCGTCGCCGAAGAAGCCAAAGAACCGCGCGACCGCGAAACCCAAACCCCGAGCAAAGCCCAAGCCCGAGCCCAAGCCCGAGCCCAAAACCACGTCACCCCGCGCGTCCGCGCGATCGAATCGAAACGTCGACAAAAATTAGCTCTCGACGCCGCTAGCTCGGCGTCTGAAAAATCGCAAACAAAAAATTCGCGCTCTCTTTACAACCTCCCGCGCCCGCCTACCCGCTCGCCGCGAGCACCGCGGACATCGCTATGAATCCAAATATCAACCCATACGTCACGTAATCCACCGCGCTCTTCGCCTTGCTCGCGCTCCCGAACATTCGCGATTCGTTCAGCGAGTTCACCACGCCGTCGCCCTTCGGCCCCTGAAACATGATGAGCGCCACCGTCGCCGCGCCGACGACCGCGCGCGCCGTCTCCAGCCCTCCCGCGAGCTGCGACGTCGCGATCTCCATCGCCTCGCCCGTCGGCACCGCGCGCGTCTCCCATCGTCGTCGCGTCGTCGTCGTCGTCGCGCGCGAAACCCCGACCGCGCGTCGTCGTCGCGTCGCGTCGCGCTCGCGCGCGCGCCCGCGCCCGCGCGCCGTCGTCGTCGTCGCCATCGTCGCGCGCGTCGTCGCCATCGTCGCGCGCGCTCGGTCCCGCGCCGCGCGTCGCGATGCGGCGACGACGACGTCGATTCGACCCGTCCCGCCGCGATCGCGATTCGCCGCACTGCGCGTCGCCGACGCGCCCGCGCACGTCCGACTCGCGCGCAGACGCGCGCGATGCTCGCCTCCGTCGCGCCCGCGCGCGCGTCGCGCGTCGCGATCGTCGCGCGCGTCGACGCGCGCCGCCGAAGATGCGCCGCACCGCGCGGACGAATCGTCGCGGCGAAGCGCGACGACGACGCCGACGGCGCGTCGAGCGCGCCGAAGGGGTTCCCGCTGAAGGGATCGTCCTCGCCCGGCGGCTCGCGCGGACCCGGGGCGGCGCCGCTGCGCATGGAGACGACGGAGCAGAGAAAGTTTGGGTACGGCGGCGACGGGCAACCGCCGCGCGACGACGACGACGACGAGGAGGCGTGGGACGACGGATGGAATCCCGGCGACGAGGGACAACCGAGCGCGTGGGGGTTGGTAATTCTGTTGGTCATCGGATCGTGGGCGCTGTGGGAGTATAAACGACCGGGAGGGTCGCTGAACCCGGAGACGAAGCGAAGGAAGCAGCGCGCGAGGTACGAGCGCGCGTTCAAGGCCAAGTACGGGTACCTGCCGGGCGAACGACCGCCGTCGACGGGCGCGACGGGGTCGATCTCGGGATTGGATTGATCGCGGTTTTGAATCGTCGACGACTCGGACGGCGTCGATTCGATTCGATTCGATTCGATTCGATTCGATTCGATTCGATTCCGTTCCGTTCGGCGCTCGCGACTCGACTCGGGCAATTTTAAACCATCTCCGCGAGTCTCGATCGACGCGTCTCGCGTCGCGCGACGAATGAAATCGTGTTTTCCCATCGTCATCGCTCGACCCGCGCGTTCGCTCGCGTCGTCGCGGTCGCCGTCGCCGTCGTTCGCTCCGCTCGCGTCTCGCCTCGCCTCGCGTTCGCGCCACAGCTCGGCGCGCGATCGATCGATCGATCGATACATGTTCCCGACGAGCGTGCGCAAACCATCGCCCGGACCCGCGCCCGACGCGAGCGAAAGCGACGAGCGCGCGGCGTCTCCCGCGCCGTCGGAACCGAGCGCGCGGACGTCGGACGACGAGCGCGTCGAGCGCGACTACGACGAGGGCGCGGCGGAATCGGCGCGAGAAAAGTACCGACTTCAGGGCAAAGCCGGGTGCGATCGCGTCCTCGAAGCGCTGCGACGGGAGAAAGAGAGCGTGAAAGAGACGCGACAGTACCTGTTCGGACGGTTGTTGAACCTGCAGCTCGAAGAGGCGGTGCTGCGGGATCATCTGAACGCGACGGTGAACGCGGCGAGCGATGCCGCGAGGGAGGGAAACGGGGGATCGGGACGTGAAGTGGAAGCGAGGGAAACGCAGAGCGGCGCTGAAACATAAGAGACCCGAACAATTGGTGGAGTCGCTGATTCGGGAGTTCGGCGTGGTGCGAGGGACGCGCGCGAGGGGGCAGGTTTGGATCGGGGCGACGCGGCGGTTGGGGTATCTGTTGGAGCAGACGTGTTTGGGGCGAAGAGCGCGCGCGGGGACGGAGATTGGCGTGCCGTTGACGCCGAATGGGGCCGGAAACGAACTCGTGATACGAGTCTGCTGCGAGGATGCGTATTACATGTGCGCGTTTTTGCGGTGTTTAGTGGTGAGCGAGGACGGGGACGAAGACGCGGCGCGGGAAATTCGGCTCGGGTTAGGGACGCGGGAGATGGACTGCGAGACGCTTTGGCGCGTGTTTCGACGCGATTGTGGGCACGCGTTCGCATTGAAGTGCGCGGCGACGGTGCACTTCAGACTCACGGGTTGGTTACCGCGCAGCGGATTACAATACGGTGCAGATTTCGTGTTATACCAGCGTCACCCGTCGCTCGTGCACAGCGACTCCACCGTAGTGCTGGTGCCCGACGCCGCCGCGCGTAGGAGCTTTCAAATCGACGACGACGACGCGCCCCATCGCGGCGTCGCGCTCGACAACGGCTGGCCCGACTGGCCCGATTTGCAGGCTACGTCAAGATTGGCCGTGCAGGTGAGCAAGAAATTCATCGAGGCGCACATCTCGGCGCCGAAAAACGTAAATTGGAACGAGCCGTCGTGCTTACAGCACATTTACGTCAACGAGATTGAAGTCTCGCGATTCAATACGAAAAAACACTTGGAGAATTACCAAGGAGATTAGAGAATGTGTACATCAGTTACAAACTTGTTGAATAAAAGAAAATGATCAATTCATCCATCGACGGTCACCGTTTCGTCGACTTTTGAAAAATTTTTATAAAACGCCGTGAAGTGTTTGAAACAGATATCGATGTCTTCCGTGCCGCACATCTCGCGCACGGAGTGCATGCTTAGTTGAGGGATACCCACGTCTACGGTGCGGATGCCGACGCCGGCGGCGATGATCGGACCGATTGTGGAACCACATCCCATGTCGTTGCGCACCACAAAGTCTTGCGTCGGAACGTTTTCCATCTTGGCGCACTCACGAAACAAGTAAGACGTCACCGCTGTCGTCGCGTATCGCTGGTTGGCGTTGTGCTTCACCACCATGCCCTTGTGCATCTTTGGTTGATGATTATCTTCGTGCTTATCCATATAATTCGGGTGCAACGCGTGCGCCATGTCGGCGCTGACGAGGAAAGAGTTGCGCACGGTGCGTTCGACGAGACCTTCGCCGCCTTGGTTCGGCGCCGCCTTACTAAGCGCCGACGCCGCGCGTTTGATGGATTCAAACATCATCGGTGATCCGCCGCCATAAAATGACGAGCTTCCAACCTCCTCGTTGTCGAACAGCGCCACCATTTGCACGCCGGTTTGCTCGGCGAGCGCCGCCGCGCTCGTGGCTTCGATTAAAGCCCGAACGCCGCAATAGCTCGACGCCAAGTTGTCCAATCGTCCCGAAAAAATAAACTCGCGCGCCGCGCCACCGATGACGGATGGCTGCGTGTCACAAACATTCAGTTCAAAGTCAGCGATATCGCCTGGTGCGCACCCGAGCTCTTCCGCGAGAACGGCGAGCAAAAGAGCGTGATGGGCGCCGCCGTCGTTGGCCACCTTTTCCTCGAGTTCGCCTTTTATCGCGGTGGCAAGAATCGGCGCAAAATTCGTCTCCGTGTTCGGTTTGAACCCATTCGTCGAGATTTCACGATCAAGATGAATCGCGAGCGTGGGAATGCGAATGATCGGTCGATCGATGCGCACCAACTCGTGCGCCAACTTTCCGTCTCGTTTGACGAGCACTCGCCCCGCGACGCTCAAATCGCGGTCGAACCACGTGTGCCACAACCCCCCGCCATACGTCTGCACGCCCACTTGCATGAAACCACCTTTTTTAATTTTTGACACCGGTTTCAACTTCGGGCACGGCGAATCGGTGTGCGCGGCGACAACGTTGAACCCGTTACCCGGTTCGTACGCCCCGCCCACGGCGAACGCCACCAACGCGCTTTGGTTTCGCGTCACGTAATACTTTCCATTTCTCTTCAGATCCCCCCACTCTACGCTTTCACTGATCTTGGAGTATCCTGCAGCTTCTAAAAGCTTCACCGACGCCTCCGTGGCGTGATGCGCCGTCCACGAATCGTTCAAAAAGTCAACCAAATCGTTCGCCACGCTCGCCGCCGCGCCGCCGTTCACCGTCCCGAACCTTCGAATGTCCCGTCGGTCGTCTCGGCGTCCGCGCGCGTCGCTCTCACGCGCGAGTCGCGCGTTTATGCGCGGTGCGGCGCCACTGAACGCGCACTCGGGCGCGCGCATCGCGCGCACGCGGCACGAAGTCGCGCTGCGCGTCGAGGTTTGTTGGGCGACTCGCGGCGACGCCGACGCGCCGTGCGTCGCCGACGCGCGTCGCGCGCGCGCGTCGACGGCGTGTCGGTGCATGACGTATCTCGTGACGCGCGTGGCGATGCGCGCAGGAGGCATCGCGCGCGAGCGGTTCGGTGAGGCGTCGTCCAATGGCGCAACGCGCGGGAGGGTTGGTTGGCGACAGTCGAAGAGACAGAATATCGTCTGTACAACGGAAACAAAACTAAGTAAACTACAAGGTGAATGCAAGAAAATTAAGACACGTGTTCTCGAGCCTTGGTGTCGCCGTCGGAGGATAAGAAGATCATGTCGCCGTCTTTTAACTTTGTGGACGGCGGCACCATGACCATGTTTACGTTGACGCGCGCGTCGGCGTCGGCGGAAGACGCGGCTTCTGCACGAATTTCCGCCACGGTTGACCCGCGTCGGACGCTGCGAACTTCGGGTAAATCATCTTTCCAAGTGATGACCATGACGCCGTCGTTGTTGAGATCGACATTGGGAAGTTTGGCGGACGGGTTCTTCAGCGCAACTTCGGCTTCGAATTTCGCGGCTTCTTCGGTTTGGAAGATGCCTTTGCTCGGCTTGGGAGTGGTGCGCGTTCCAGCCATGAGGATATTGAGCGCCGGCGCTTCTTCTTCGCCACGACGCCAGCGCTCTTCGCGGGCGAGCTGAGTTTGTTTCGCGCGGGCGATGCGCTTGCGCTTTTCAATCTCTGCGGCGGTGGCGGACCAGTTGCTCAGCAAGGTTTCCTTGTCCTCGCCAGAGGCGTCGTCGCCGTCGATGGATTCGTTCAAAAGCTCTCCCGCGACGGTTTGAAGCTGACGAATCCGCATATCGATGTCATCGTCGTCGAGCGACGACAAATCGTCGTCAGAATCATTTGCATCATCTGCGCCCTCGATGACAATTTCCGCCGTCACGCGCGTCTTGTGCCCGAGGTTGTCGACGCGATGCCAGCGCTGGTCGACGCAATAGCAAAACTCAGAGATGAAAAATTCGCTCGTGCCTTGACGGGCGCTGGTCAAACCGGACGCAATGACCTCTTTCATGAGCGCTTCGTGATGTTTATCAGCCATCCAAGCCGCGACGTCACTCCACTCACTACGCATCGGTTCGGCGACGAGCATGCGCGAGCCATTGGCGTCGATGACGACGCCACAACTTCGGCGCCCGCTTGACACGAGTTGTACGCCACCGCCGACCGAAGGGGTTTCGTCCGTGTGTGACGCATCTTGATACGACTTCGAAGCGAACTTGGGCTTCCCTTTGTACATCCATTGGGCAGCGACACCAAACTCAGCGGCGTCGTGCATCGAACGCGTGCGCACTTGCACCTCGAGAGGTGCGCCGTCGGGTCCACCGATGGCGGTGTGAAGCGACCTATACCCGGTTTTCTTGGCGTTGGTGATGTAATCGTCATACTCTCCTTCGATTGGGCGATACATCTTGTGAATCAAGTCGAGAAGCGCGTAGCATGCGTCGATTTCTCGTTCTGTGCCTCGCTCAGACGTGCTCGCGTCACCGACGACGATGCGCATCGCGCGCGTGTCGCACACGCGTTCGAATGGTAAATTCTTGCGCTTCATCTTCATGTACGTGCTGTACGCGCTCTTTAGCCGCGAAGACACCGAGATGTTCAAATCGCTTTGAGTCGTATAGCCATCCATGAGAAGTTCGCTCCACAATCGACCGCGAATCGCGTCCAGAGTGCTCAGCGACGCGGCGATGCTCCCAGGTAGCGCGGTCAATCCTTCGACTTGCAACGAATCACCCTCGCGAGTAGACAACCAATCGAAAGAAGGTATACTCTCGATGCGATGCTTCACATCTAACTGCCAAGGCGCATATCGGTCGTCATCGTGTGACCCGCTTCCGTCAAACGAGTCGCTCTCCGTTTCCTCCTTGGCGCCGAAAAACGACACAGCGTCCAAACCAAAAAACGAACTCGGAGACGATTCCGTTTGCCCCGTCTGCTTTGACTTCGAGCTCGATCGCGCGCGGCCACTCATGTCTTTCGCGCGCGGTTTCCAAGCCTTCGATCGCGCCGTCATGATGCCGTCGAAATTCTCCGGGTCGAGCACGGCGAAGCACAAATCCTCGAGCTCTGATTTGATGGCCCACATCCCGAGCTTTTCGGCGAGCGAGCACCACACGCGAAGCGTTTCGTTGGCGATGTCCATCGCCTTTTCCTCGCTTGATATCGCGTATATCGTTCGCATGTTGTGCAAACGGTCGGCGATTTTAATCAAAAACACCCGCGGGTCGCGAACGATGAGCAACAAAATCTTGCGCAGCTGAGTCAAATCTTCCTCGCTCAGCTTCGCCTTGACTTCGACGTCGTCGACGTCTCGTCGTCGGCGACGCATGACTTCGTTCATCTGACCCACGCGTGAGACCTGAATCACCAAATTATACACCCGCGTCCCGAACGTCGCCTTGAGCGTCTCATCCGTGCACGCCGTGTCGTCCAACACGTCGTGCAACAAGCACGCGCACACGGCGTCTCGACTTCTCGACCCATTCCCGGGTAAATTCGCCGCTAAAATCTTCGCTGACTCCACGCAATGCTTGGCGTACGAGTCCCCATTCTTTCTGCGCTGTCCGCGGTGCCAAGACGCGGCGAAAGCCAGCGCGCGCTTCACCTCGGGTTCTTGGAAAATCGCGTATCGCGACACGTCGACGCCGTGCAACGTCTTCCCGTCAAAGTCCCGCGACTCCCCCACCCAAGACGCATCCGCGCTCTCCGCTCGCGCCGACGCCCATCCACCCCTATTACTCGCATCATCGCTCGCATCGCTCCCGAACACTCGCCCCTTCCACGCGCGCTCCCACATAAACGCCGTCGCCCCCACGCACGCCGAAGTCACGAAACTCGCCAAAAACGCGTCGTTGAATTCCCCGAGCTCCGTCGCCCGCTGACTCATCCGCACGAAAAAATCCGGCGCCTCGGGCGGTAAAACCCGCGTCCGCGTCTTCTCCGCGCGCCGTCGCGCCCCCCTCTCCCCCTTCCCGCCCGCGCGCGTC
>Ga0255753_1000206_pt1 | contig 75089 bp, 81 predicted proteins | sample 041ome_10_FD_179953 | JGI IMG/M metagenome (GOLD analysis project Ga0255753, IMG submission 179953) | Coastal salt marsh microbial communities from the Groves Creek Marsh, Skidaway Island, Georgia - 041412US metaG (version 2) | ecosystem: Environmental > Aquatic > Marine > Intertidal zone > Salt...
AAGAACTTGCTGATTTAGTAAATCCGGAGAAAATATTGCCAACGACGATGGAGTTTGTAGATATAGCTGGTTTGGTTGAAGGAGCATCAAAAGGAGAGGGTTTAGGTAATCAGTTTCTTACGAATATTAGGGAAACAGACGCAATAGTTCATGTAGTAAGAGCATTTGAAAATGATGACGTAGTACATGTAGCAGGCAAAGTCTCTCCAATCGATGATATGGAAATAATAAATACAGAGTTGGTATTAGCTGACTTAGCATCAGTTGAAAAGTTATACGAAAAAGCCCTTAAGAATACAAAATCTGGTCAAAAGGAAGGCATGCCATCACGTGAGTTAATAGAAAAAATACTGCCTGTATTAGAAGAGGGTCACAGTGTTCGTTCTCTTAACTTCAACGAAGAGGAAACAAAGATATTAAAGGGATTTCAGCTACTAACTGCAAAACCTGTTTTGTATGTAGCAAACGTTAGCGAGGGAGGTTTCGATAACAATCCGCATCTTAAGGCAATTGTAGATATGGCAAGCACTGAAAATGCTCAGGTGGTGGCTATTTGTGCAGATATTGAAGCAGAGATTTCTGAGTTAGATGAAGAAGAAAAAAAAGAATTCTTGTTAGAGCTAGGTCAAAACGAGTCTGGTCTTGATAAGCTTATAAGAGCTGGTTACAAATTATTAGGATTGCAAACATATTTTACAGCTGGACCTCAAGAGGTGCGTGCTTGGACAATTAATATTGGGGATACTGCACCTCAGGCAGCCGGTAGAATCCATGGAGATTTTGAAAAAGGATTTATTAGGGCTGAAACAGTTTCATACGAAGAATATATTAAGAATGGTGGAGAAAAAGGTGCAAAAGAAGTTGGTAAGTTACGATCAGAGGGGAAAGAATACATTGTTCAAGATGGTGACGTAATGCATTTCCTGTTTAATGTTTAGTTATCAACTTTAAAGACTATAATCTGCCTGATCAGTCCTTAAATACCCTGATTAAAGTTAAAAAAAAGAATAAAATACTCAAATAATCCTATTTCACCCAATAATCATTGGTGTTTTCTATTTAATATTTTTTAAGTAGTGCTTTATGAATATTCATTTTGTGACATAATAAAGCACGTGAAAGTAATAATTGTAGGCGCACATGGTGAAGCTAAAGAATTAATCAATAGGATTAGCACTGGCTGGAGTGTGTCTGTTATAGATATGGATCAAGACAAACTCAGAAATTTTAATCCAAATAGGCAAATTGAAAAATATCAGGGAGATGGTACTTCAACACTAGTCTTAAAGAAAGCTGGAATTGAATCTGCAAGTGCACTAATAACTTTAACTCTAAGTGATGAAGTAAATTTAGAAATATTGAAATTAGCTAAAAGTCATAAAATATCTAGACTTTCTTCTGTCCTTAACGAAGAGCAAAATGAAAAAAATTATAAAGAATTAGATGTAGAGTTGGTTGATCCTGATATTTTACTAGCTAGAAGATTTGAGCACATTCTAGAACCAAGAAGAGTGGTCTCACAAGCGTTTGCAGGAGGCCGAGCTGAAGCCATAGAGCTTGAAGTTAATGCTGATAGTCCTGTAAGGGGCAAAAAATTAAAAGAAATAGGATCTGATTACTTTATTGTTGGTGCGCTTTTCAGAAAAGGTAATGTTGTAATTCCTCACGGTGACACAGAGCTACAAACTGGGGACCTTGTTACAGTGGTTTTGCAGTCTGGAGCTTTTGGAAATGTTATTAAACTATTTTCTGGTTCAGAATCACGATTTCCACTAGAGTTTGGAAAAAATACAGCAATTATAATTAACTCTGAAGATCAACTCGTTAATCTCACTGAAGCTGAATTTTATACCCGAAACACTAAAGCGGAAGAGTTGGTAATCCTCTCTCAAGAAAGCATATTTGCTGACTCAAAAGAAACTGATGAGACAACTTTTGAGGCTATATTGAAAGATCAAAAATTTAGAACCGTGAACATTCAAAAGAATTCTTTGAAAGAAATAGAAACAAAACTAGATGAACTATCAATAGGTACATTAATTATACCTATCGATTCTGAAGTTAAGATTTCTACTATTCGTTCATATATTAGTTTTTCTAATAAAAACTCTATTCCAATAATGTTTTCGAGAGGGACAACGCCAATTAATAAAATTGGTTTTTTGGCAAATTCTGATTTTTCTGAAAATAGTCCCACAACAATTTCTTTTGATTTGGCATCTACTTTGAATGCTAAAACTTACAGTGTTCTAATTGATCAACCTAAATTTATCTCTCATGAAAATGCAGAGTCTAAGAACTCAATTATCCAAAAAATACAAGATGCGGCACTGTCTAATGAGGTTCAGCTTGAAATTTTATCTGAAGAAGGTAATGAGGCCAAAATTTTTACTTCCTTAACTGACAAGTTCGACCTTTCAGTAATAGGTCATCATCAAGCTAATGGTTGGCAAATTAAGAAAACTACAGAATATATTTCTCAAAACTCATCATCGTCAGTTCTTTACATCCCTAACTAGGAAATTTATGGAAAGTTTTGATGCTATTTCCTTAGTTGTAATCTCCCTTGGTGCATTCTTACTACCATTAGTTGGGTCTAGGTTAAAAGTCCCTTCTATCGTTCTTGAAATTGCTTTTGGAATAATTGTTGGTCCTGTTCTGCACTTAGTTTCTCCATCTGAATTTATTTCAGGACTTGCAGTATTAGGATTCCTCCTTCTTATGTTTTTATCAGGTTTTGAAATTGAACTTGATACTTTTAGGGAAAAGGGAATTAGAACTTTAGCGTTACCTATTGTTGTATACCTATCTACTGTAGCGGTATCTTTTTTAATAATTACTGAGTTAGAGTATCCAATATTCCTCGCATTAGTATTGTGCACAACAAGCGTTGATATTGTTATATCTGTACTGAGGAGTGATGACACAATTAAGTCTAATTATGGGCAAATGCTGTTCATTATTGCTTTACTTGCTGATATCTTAACCCTTTTAGCTGCTACTGTTTATGCTTCTGTTGTTAAATCCAATGGTTTTTCTATATCAAATCTAAATATTATCCTTTACTTTGCTATTGTTATTTTCCTACTTCGTATTTTAAGAAGATTAGCTTGGTGGAATCCTCAATTATTTTCCAGAATGTTTGATGGAAATGACCCTGAAGAACTAGGCATAAGAAGTTCTCTAGCTTTAATGCTTGCATTAGTCGGAATAGCTGTCCTTTTTGACATAGAAGCAATACTTGGAGCATTTTTAGCTGGAACACTTTTCGCTTTTGTTTTTCCAAACAGGGGAAGCTTGGAAAGTAGTCTTAAAGGTTTTTCATATGGATTCTTAATCCCTATATTTTTTATAAATATTGGTTTAAATTATGATATTTCACTATTTTCAAATACAGAATTCTACATTGACGTATTATATCTTTTTGCAATTGCAGTACTTGTAAAACTTTTACCTTCACTCCTTTTAATTTTTTCAAGGATATCAATTTCTAAAATATTTGCAGGTGGTTTTCTATTATCAGCAAGATTTAGTCTCATAATTGCGATGGCTGAAATTGGTGTTGAGCTTGATTTATTAAGTAAGAATTTGGAGCAACAAATTATTTTATTAGCGGTACTTACTGCTACAGTTTCACCTTTGATGTTTAGATTATTTAGTAAAAGCAGTAAAGCTAACTAAATGAATTCTATTTTAAGGCTTTATTTTAAAGGTGTTGCAATGGGTGCTGCAGACATAGTCCCAGGGGTTTCAGGTGGTACAATTGCTCTTATTTCTGGCATTTATGAGGAGCTTATTTTCACCCTTAAAAATATTAATTTATCTCTTCTAAAAACTTTATTTAAAGATGGTTTTAAAGTATTTTGGAAAAGCCTAAATGGTAATTTTTTATCAGTTTTGCTGTTAGGTATTGCAAGTTCTGTAATATTACTTGCTCAAGTTATTGTTTTTTTACTAGAAAATCATGAATTTAAAATTTGGGGATTTTTCTTTGGCTTAATAATATCATCAGCATTCCTAATAATAAAAGATGTAAACCCATTAAACACTATGCAGATAATTTGGGTTCTTTCCGGCATTGTTATTGCGGCATTAATATCGCTTTCTAATACAACCCAGATACCTGATACTGATATATATATTTTTTTAACAGGATCTATAGCAATAACAGCTATGATTCTCCCTGGAATAAGTGGGTCTTTTATTCTTCTTTTACTTTCAAAATATGAGTACATTATCACCGCAATAAAAGAATTTAATATTCGAACGCTGCTTGTTTTTGCCTTAGGTTGTATATTTGGATTGATAATTTTTAGCAGGATACTTCATTTTTTGTTTCAAAATTATAAAATGAACTTACTTTCCTTGCTATCAGGGTTTCTTATAGGATCGCTTATAAAGATTTGGCCATTTAGAAAAGTCTTAGAAACACGAATAAATAGTGACGGTATTGAGGAAGTTATCACAAGTCAGCCTATTATCCCAAATTTGCAGTACCAAGAAGAATTGATATTTTTTGTTTTATTCACATTAATAGGATATTTTCTTATTTCAGTTATTCAAAAGAAATCAATATCCTAAAATAATTTCAATATTTAGGTAGAATTAACTTATGAGATTAGGACTCCCAGAATTATTAATAATACTAACAATCTTATTGTTATTATTTGGGGCAAAACGTTTACCCGGTCTTGCTAAATCATTAGGTAAATCAACAAGAGAATTTAAATCCGGTTTAGAAGAAGAATAAAACATTGAAAAAAATAATATTTTTATTATTTGTTATCTTTATATCTTGTTCTTCTGCTGAAGTAGTCGAATTAACTTCTGGTGAAGAGATATATACATCTAGATGTTCAGCCTGTCATGGGTCGGACCTATCTGGACGTGTAGGACCAAGTTTAACAGCTGATTCTAAAGCAGCTCAAATGTCAGATTCTTACTGGGTACAAACCATTACAAAAGGCATGGGGTCTATGCCAGCTCAAAGGTTATCTGATAATGAGGTAGATTTGGTAATAGATTATATAAAAAGTCAATATTAAATTATTCTCAAATTGCTTTCATTTAAACTCTTTAGATCTTCTATTGTATTTTCAAGCTCTTTTAAACTATTTAATCTCCAACACCAGTTATTTTCATGAGTACCTGGAATGTTGAAACGAGCAGTTTTATCTAATTTTAGTAAATCTTGTACAGTTGTAACCGCTATAAGAGAAGGGGATTCCCAAACTAGTGATATAAAATCCCAAACATCGTCATTAAAATTTAGATTTAATTTACTTTTGTATTCTTTAAAGCTTTCAATCTGAGTACTATTTGCTTCTTCTAACCACTCCTTAATAGTTGGACTGTCATGAGTACCCGTATAACCAATAACATTCTTACTCCATTGATGAGGGTGTATTTCATCATTCTCACCATCATTAGAAGGAATTCTATGCTGTAAAACTTTCATTCCAGGTATATCATATTTATCTAAAATTTGATCAGTTTCAGGTAATACAACACCAAGATCTTCTGCTAAAAGTTTCGACATCGATATGTCTTGGCTTACTATTTCAAAAAAATTTTTCCAAGGTCCTTTTCTCCACTCTCCATTTAACGCAGGTTCATTATTGGGTATTGCCCAGTATTGAAAAAAACCAACGAAATGATCAATTCTTAAATAGTCAACTTTTTCAAGATTGTATTGAAGTTTTTTTATCCAATATTCATAATTATTAGTCAGATTTTTATCCCAGTTATAAAGTGTTGTGTTCCAGACCTGACCTTCAACAGTGAAGTCATCTGGCACAGCTCCAGATACAAAAGACATATTTCCTTTATCATCAAGATCAAATAGAGATTCGTTACTCCAAACATCAGCTGAATTATGATTTACATAAATAGGAATGTCACCAAGAATATTTACTCCCAGATTGTTCGCATAATCTTTTAATTTGTCCCACTGTTGAAAAAATTCATACTGTGTGAAAAGGTTGTATTTAAAACTTAGTTGATGTTTATCTAACACGTATTCATATAGTTCTTCTGAGTATGACTTTTGGAATTTATCCCATAAGGTCCAATTTTTATTATTAACCCTATCTAAAGTAAGAAATACTATATGTTCTCGTATCATATTATTTTCTAAAAATTTTTGATAGTAGGGTTCATTTATATCTATGTCTTTAGAAATATTACTTAATACTTCGTCTTTGTATGCATATACATTTTTATAATCAACAAAAGAATCTGGAAACTTAGGTTTCTCAAATGTCTTCTCAGGCATGGAAGACAAGTTTTCAATATCTAGTAAATTGATATTTCCTAAGACTGAAGAAGGGCTTGAGTAAGGAGAGTATTCAACTTTATCCGTTGGCCCTAACGGTAAAACCTGCCAGATTTTGGTGTTGGTTTCGTGTAAATAATCTATGAATAATCTTGCGTTCTGTCCAAGGTCTCCAATCCCGTATGGACTTGGCAGAGAAGTTGGATGCATAATTAGGCCGCTACTTTTTTTTAAATCCACAAATACCCTTCCAACATAAAGTATATAATATAGGTTTAAGATTTAGAAAGTTAAAAAATGGTAGAAAATCACTCTCCAGAATTTATAGATAAAGATGAAGCACAAAAAATCGATTTTTTTGAGGGAGATGTTCACTTAGGTCATTACGATATTAGATTTGATTTTAATAATAAAAAATACTTTTCAATATCTCATGATGGAACTTGTGCAATAAGAGTACATACAGAGCCTGATATAGATAAACTTTGGCTATTACTTGAAGATGATTTGCTGAGACCATTAGAGCTTAAAGTCTATGCTTCTACAGATCGATTTAAATTCTGGGAAGTGCAATTGGAATTCAGATCAACAGAATCAAAATTTAGCTTTGCAGCTAGTACTATCGATAAACTCAATATTTATTTTGGAACTAGTGGTGTAGCTAATTTCATATCACCCTCAGAGAAATGGATATATAACTCCCAGACTTTCAATCGTCATATAATTCCTGACTGGGTGTACGGAGGAGTGATGTACCAAATATTTACTGATAGGTTTAGAAATGGTGACAGTTCATTAAATCCACAAAATACTATACCTTGGGATTCTACCCCGACAAGATTAGGTTTTCACGGCGGTGATTTATATGGCGTCATCGAGAAATTAGATTATATTCAAAACCTAGGTGTTAATATCCTATATTTAAATCCTATATTTTTATCAGGCAGTACACATAAATATGATACCTGGGACCACTTCAAAATTGATGACTCTTTCGGAGGAGATGAAGCTTTTAAAAAGCTGATAAAAGAAGCTCACAAAAAAAATATGAAAATTGTTTTAGATTGTTCTTTAAATCATGTACATCCTAGACATTTTGCATTTCAAGATTTAATAGCAAATGGTGAAAACTCTAAATACAAAGACTGGTTCACTGTTTACGATTTCCCAGTAAGACTTCAACACAGACCTCATCTGTACTCCAACACTTATAAAGTTGGTTGGGATGGTAATGCTGATATTTATAAAAAATATTTAGAGAAAACTTTTGAAGAGACAAAAGTACCCGTCGAAATCAAAGAAGATGATGGACTAATTGTTGAACCATCATATAAAGCTTGGTGGGGTGTACCTGATATGCCTAAAGTTAATTTAAAAAATAAAGATGCCAGACAATGGGCCTTAGATGTAACTGAGTACTGGATAAAAAACTTTAACATAGATGGATGGAGAATGGATGTTGCTAAAGAATTAGATTTTTCTTTTTGGAAAGATTTTAGAGAAATTGCTTTATCTTCAAAAAATGATGTTCTTCTTATTTCAGAAATATTTGGTGATACATCTCAGTGGCTTCAAGGAGATAGATTTGATGGCACTATGAATTATTCATTCAGAGAAGCAATGACTGATTTTTTTGCGACACAAAGAACTTCACCAAACCAATTTAGCTATGCTCTTGCAAATTTATACTCCATGTATTCATTTGAGGCATTATCGTCATGTCAAAATTTGCTAAGTTCTCATGACGTAAAAAGATTTCTTAATAGATGTGGAGACAATCCTGAAGGAATATTCGGGGCTATTTTTCTTCAGGCAACATTTCCTGGAATTGCGGGTATTTATTATGGTGATGAAATAGGGCTTTCAGGTGCTGATGACCCCTTTAATAGAGAACCTTACCCGTGGGACTCTGAGGAAACTTGGAATACAGACATATTTTCTTATACAACAGATTTAATGAAATTAAAAAATGATAATCCCATACTCAAATATGGAAGATTTGAACTTATAGAATCAAATGATGAAATAGTTATGTTTCGTAGGACATTAAAAGATGAGTCACTTTTATGCATCATCAATAGAGATAAAAATACGAAAAGTTTAAAAATTAAAACCACTGCACATAGTGTAGAAGTTGCATTTGGTGATAGTACAGTGCACCTTAGTGACGGAAATCTGCAGATTGATAATATCGTAAACGTTGGAACTATAATTTCTGAAAAATAGAGTTAAGTTGAATACTTTCAATGCATCTTTTGAAATTCTTTGTTATATTAAATCTGAGAAAAGATTATTTATAAAGGAGAAGAATGAAAAGGAATAAATTACAATATTTAGTAATTTTAGTACTACTTTCTTTAGTTGTTACTGCTTGTGGAGGTGGATCTGATACTGCATCTGACTCACCTGAAACAACAGAGGCACCTCAAGAAACATTAGCTGCTCCTGCTACAACTTCACCACCACCAGTAAAACTAGTGGTATGGGCTGAAGAAAAAGTGGCAACAGCTTTAGACCCTCTTGTAGGTGCATATGAAGCAGCAGCTGGTGTTGATATAGAAGTAGTCGTCTATGATTTTGGACAGATAAGAACTGACGTCCAGACAGCGGGTCCAGCTGGAGAAGGTCCAGATGTATTTCTTGGCGCTCATGACTGGGTTGGAGAATTGGCTGCTAATGGTGTAGTTGCACCTTTAGACCTTGGTGCAGTAGCTTCAGATATATTTGAAGTCGGTGTACAAGGTTTTAGCTATGGTGGAGAGGTATATGGATTCCCATATGCGACAGAAGCAATTGCTATGTATTACAACAAATCTTTAGTAGGTGGAGTCCCAACAAGTTGGGCTGACGTAAAAGCTTCATGTGATGCGGCTGGTACTGAACTATGTGTTGGAGCACCAGGTGGAGGCGGAGGCGGAGACGCTTACCATATGCATCCATTTTTTGGTTCAACCGGGGGATATATCTTTGCGTTTGATGCTGGATTTGATCCGTCAGATATTGGTTTAGATAATGACCAAGCTATTGCATCTGCTGAATATTTAGATTCATTAGTTAAAGATGGTACAGTTGCATCAACTGACTATGGAGCATCAATGTCTGCATTCCAGGAGGGAAGAGCACCTTACTGGATGACTGGCCCATGGGCTAGAGGCGATGCATCTGCTGTAGACTATGGAGTTGCATTAATTCCACAGTTTGATGGCAATGCTGCAACACCATTTGTGGGTGTCCGTGGAGCAATGGTTTCCTCGTTTAGCGACAACAAGGTATTAGCTCAAAGTTTCATATTAGACTTTTTTGCTACTGTTGAAGTTCAAGAGGCTATGTACAACTCTGATCCAAGACTACCTGCTACAAAATCACTTTTTGCAATTGTAGAAGCTGCTGATCCTATAGCAGCTCAGTTCGCAGCTAGTGCAGCTAATGGTATCCCAATGCCTAATATTCCAGAAATGGGATCAGTCTGGGGACCTGTTGGTGACGCTATGTTAATTATTAGAGACCAAAATTATGGTACTAATGAAGAAACAGGTGTAACTGTTAATACAGCTACAGATGCTATTAAATTAGCCGCTGAGCAAGTAAGAACAGCAATCGCAGGCGGATAATAAGCAATTATTATAAATTAAATTGGGGCTCTCATGGGCCCCAATTTTTTTGATACTATTAAATTATGAAATTTTCTTCAATACTAAGATATGCATTTTTAGGCATTTTTAACGCTGGCTCTGTATATCTGATACCTCTCATAATTACTTTTGAGTCTTGGTTTCTACTGTCTGTTTTGATCTTTATTATGTTTTTAATCAATTTCACATACCTAACAGATAAATTTGCTGCTTTAAAATGGATTACACCCGGTGTTATATTTATGTTTTCTTTTGTAGTTTTTCCCGCTGCTTACAACACATATGTTTCTTTTACTAACTGGTCAACTGGCCATATTCTTACAAAAACACAAGCTATTGATCTACTCGAAGCAAGAACATATACGCCAGAGGACCAGAGAGGAGTAGAGTTTGATATTTACATATTTGAAGATGAAAATCAAGAATATTATTTTGGTGCTGATTTAAATGAGAACGAATTTTTGTTTGGAAAAGCTGTTAGTCAAGATTTAATTAAGGAAGCTACCTTTGCGAGACATGAGCCATCATTAAAAAATTCTTTTGGTGAAATTGTCCCCCCTGAAGGTTTTAAGTTACTGCTTGGAAAAGACCAAATTAATTTAGCCAACAAATTACAAGAACTCTCTTTAGTTATAGATACTTCAACAAGGGCACAACTCTACAAGATATCTGTATTTGGTTCTTCTACTGGAAGACTCCTGTCAACTTCACAGAGATATTCGTATGATTCTGATAATGATATTTTGTATGACAATTCAATTAACGCCACTTGTCTTAGCGATGGAGATAATTTCTTATGTAATGGAGAATCGGTAGACCCAGGCTGGAGAGTTTTTGTTGGCTCAGAAAACTATAAAAAACTTTTTTCAAATCAAAGAATTAGAGGCCCTCTAGAGTTAGTAACAAAGTGGACTTTTCAGTTTGCTACCCTTACAGTACTTTTAGCTTTCAGCGTTGGACTACTTTTAAGTATTACCCTAAATAAAGAGAAGTTGAAGTTTAAAAGACTATACAGAGCTTTGTATATATTGCCTTATGCTATTCCAGCATTCGTTTCTGTTTTAGTTTGGAAGGGTTTATTAAATCCAGATTATGGAGTCATCAACACCTGGTTAGACCCTTTATATACTTTTTTCGATATAGAACCAATCAAGTGGCTTAAAACGAAAGAAAGTGCTCGTGCCGCAGTCCTTCTTGTGAATACATGGCTTGGTTTTCCATACATGTTTTTGATCACAACCGGAGCACTTCAATCAATACCGAAAGAATTAACAGAAGCAGCAAAGGTGGATGGCGCAACTGGAGTACAGTCTTTTTGGAGAATAACTTTTCCATTACTGATGGTCTCTATCTCTCCATTATTAATAGGAAGTTTTGCGTTTAATTTTAATAACTTTACATTAATTTTTCTTCTTTCAGGTGGTGGCCCCCCTGTTATTGGTAGTGAAGTTGCTGTCGGATGGACAGATATTTTAATATCTTTTTCGTATCGTTTAGCCATCTCCGGAGGCAGGGGTAACCTATTTGGTTTAGCATCTAGTGTAACGATTATAATTTTTGGAATAGTTTTGTTGATTTCAGCTTTATCTTTTAGATACACAAAACGTTTGGAGCGTATATATGGAAACATTTAACTTTTTAAAATGGTTTAAAGAATACGGGTGGAGACATTTAGTAGGTATTACTTTTGTACTATTTGCTATATATCCAATTCTGTTTGTGGTTACTAATTCTTTTGCAGATTTCGCAAACCTAGCTAATTCTAAACTTATCCCAGACGGTTTTACATTAAAGCATTATAAAAAGCTTTCCGGAGATCCTCTCGTACCATATTTCACCTGGTTATTTAACACCTATAAAGTCGCAATTATTGCATCACTATTCAATGTATTTCTAGGTACCTTAGCTGCATATGCGTTCTCCAGACTTCAATTTAAAGGGAGAAGAGCAAGTTTACTTACTTTGGTAATTGTTCAAATGTTTCCTGCTTTCTTAGCTTTTGTAGCAATTTATCTTCTATTTTTCCAAATTAGTGACATCCTTCCATTTATGGGTCTTGGTACACATCTTGGTCTTATTCTTGTGTACTTAGGTGGATCTATTGGATTCAACTCTTGGCTTATTAAAGGTTTTATGGATACTATTTCACCATCTTTGGATGAAGCAGCAAAAGTAGACGGAGCTAATGATTTTCAAATATTCACAAAAGTTATCGCACCTCTTGCTAGACCTATACTTGTAGTCATATTTGTCATCACATTTATAGGTATTTATTCAGACTATATACTTGCTGCAATATTTTTAAAAGATAAAAATTTGTGGACTGTTGCTGTAGGTATAAATACTGTTTTTGTGGATGATTTTAATGCTGATTGGGGAGTTATTGCTGCTTCATCTGTATTAGCCGCAGCACCAATCGCCACCTTATTTGTGTTTTTCCAAAAACAGATTACAGGGGGTCTAACCGCAGGTTCTGTTAAAGGATAATTTAAGAGTAATTCAGTAGTTAAATTCTAAATTATCCAGTAAAATCTTAATATCGTCATAGAGGAGAATATGAAAAATCAATTACATGAATTTCTAAAAGATCAAGCTGCATCTATTGATGCAAAAGTAGAAGGTAAGACATTAATTGACTACATTGACAAAAATGCTGAAGATTATCCAGATTTTCCAGCTATAAACACTCCGGCCAATGAAGAGTATTCTGCATGGGATGCGATGTCTTGGAGCGACTACAGATTAAACATTCACAATCTAGCATCTGGTCTAATTGATATTGGATTAGCTCCAGGAGATACAGCTTTTATAATGTCTAATAATATAAAAGAGCACAATATTGCTGATCTTGCAATAATGCACTCTGGTGCAACTCCTTCGACCCTATACAAGCAACTAAAATCAGGACAAATTGAATATGTAGCAAACTTAATGGAAGCCAAAGTGGCTATTGCAGGAGATATCGAGTTATTTAATGAAATAGACAAGGCAAGAAAAGATTGTCCGAATCTTGAAAAAATTGTAGTCATTAATGGCTATGAAGAAGTTAGCGATAAGGATTATGTTTTTTCATACCATGAATTAATAGAGCGTGGAGCAGCCATCAACGCAAATGACAATTCCCTTTTAGTTAATGCAATTAAAACTGTTACACCTGATTCGCTTGCCTGTTTAATATTTACATCAGGAACTACAGGAAATCCAAAAGGAGTGATGATTACTCACCGTAATGTCCTCTGGACCAATGAAAGCTTATTTGGTGAATTAGTACCAGCATCTATGCATCCACGTATTGTTTCATACTTGCCTATGGCTCACATTGCTGCAAGAGCAGGGGATCATTATCAAGCTATATATAAAACAGGTCAGATATTTCCAGTTCCGGTCCTAGAAGATATGGCAGCTGCCCTTCCAACAATCCAGCCAAGTGTATTTTTGGCAGTTCCTCGTGTTTGGGAAAAATTTCAAGCAGGACTACTTAATAAAATTAATGACTCTGATAAAGCAGACTTAGCTCTAAAAGCCATTGACAATGGACTTGAGAGAGTAGATTATGAACAAAAAGGTGAAAAAGTACCTTTAAAGGTTAAATTATTAGATGCAGTTTTTAATAAATTAGTCTTTTCTAAATTTAAAGAAGGCTTAGGTATTCAAAATACTGAATACTTTGTTACTGCTGCAGCAGCTATGAATCCAGATGTACAACGTTGGTTCCATGCCATACATATTGATGTAACAGAAATATATGGAATGACAGAGGATACCGGTCCTGCGACTGTGGGAATAGCAACAAATGCTGTTGAGTCTTTAACTAATAAACTTAAATCAGCAGGTGTGCCAATACCAAAAGTTTTTAATCCAATTGGCAAGGTTGGTATCCCACTTGCTGGTACAGAAATTAAAATCCTAGATGATGGTGAATTATGTATGAAGGGTGGACACGTTACCAATGGGTATTACAAACAGGAAGAAGCCACTAAAGAAGCTTTTGATTCAGATGGTTGGTTACACACCGGGGATTTAGCTGAAATTGGAGAAGATGGCTATATAAAAATTATAGGAAGGAAGAAAGAAATAATTATTACCTCAGGAGGTAAAAATATTGCGCCTGTTGAGTTAGAAGATCTAATTAAGCCACATCCACTTGTTGGACAGATATGCATGGTAGGAGATGGGCGTAAATTCTTATCTGCATTGATTGTGTTAGATAGAGAAGGTACAAGTGAACAGTGGGCGAATGAAAATTCTATTGATTATGACATTGATACGTTTCATAACAATCAAGCCGTTATTGATGCAATTCAAGAACAAATAGATAAAGCAAATAGTAAAGTTGCAAATGTTCAGCAAATCAAAAAATTTACTATTTTAGAAGAAGAGTGGACGGATACTAGCGGTGAACTAACCCCCACACTTAAACTAAAAAGAAATGTCATTAATGAAACCTATAAAGATAAAATTGAAGCAATGTACGAGGAGTAAAAATTATGAGTAATGTAAATTTTGAAAATAGAACTGTAATTGTAACAGGTGCAGGTAACGGTTTGGGTAAAGCTTATGCACTTGAACTTGGAAGTAGAGGAGCAAAAGTAGTTGTAAATGATCTCGGTGGATCGGTAGATGGATCTGGTTCAGCAAGTTCTCCTGCTGATGATGTTGTAAACGAAATAATTAAAAATGGAGGTGAAGCTATCGCCAACTATGATTCTGTTGCTACAAAAGAAGGAGGAGAATCAATCGTTCAATCTGCTTTGGATAATTTTGGAACAGTTGATGCTGTTATCAACAATGCTGGTATTTTAAGAGACAAGAGCTTTGCAAATATGTCTGAAGATGAGCTCTCCCTAATACTAGACGTTCACCTTAAAGGAACTTTCTTTGTTAGTCAGCCAGCATTTAAAGTAATGAAAGAAAATAATTATGGAAGAATTGTAAATGTTGCATCTCCTTCTGGTCTCTTTGGGAACTTTGGACAATCAAACTATGGAGCAGCAAAAATGGGTATAGTTGGACTAACTAATGTTCTTTCCATTGAGGGGGCAAAATATAACATTAAAGTAAATGTAATTGCACCTACTGCTTACACCAGAATGACAGAAGCACTACTTCCAGAAGATGTTGGTAAATTATTTAGTGCTGAATTAGTTACCCCTATGGTTGTTTATCTAGCATCTGAAGCATGTGAACCTACACATGAAATATTTGGAGTCGCTGCAGGAAGATTTGCTCGCATAGGAATAATTACTCATAATGGTTATGTAAATACAAGCGCTACGGCGGAAGATATTTCTGAAAATATTGAAGAGATTAGAACAATTAAAGATGGCACATATCCATTAAGTAACGAAGACGAGCTTATGATAATTCAGAAAGCTATCCAGGGTAGTTAACTAATTATGTATATGAATGTATAATTTTTTATGGAAAAAATAGACACTAAACAATTAGAAGCTGAAGAATTAGTAAACAGTAAACTACAAGAACTTATTGAATTCAGACAAGACGGGCAAGATCTTAAAGATTTTTGGGGTAAGCAATATGATCTTGGTTTAGCTTGGGTGCAGTTTCCTGAAGGATGTGGAGGACTCGGCCTCAATCCAAAGTATCAGTTGATGATAACTGAAAAACTGAGAAATGAAGGAATCTCTCAGCAGAATCGAATTGCAAACATTCTTGGGGTAGGTATGGGTGCACCTACAATAATGGAATATGGAACTCCAGAGCAGATTCAAAAATATTTAAAACCAATGTTTACTGCTGAAGAAATTTGGTGCCAATTATTCTCAGAACCAGGTTCAGGTTCTGACCTAGCAAGTTTGTCCACAAGGGCCGTTGATGATGGAGATGGATACATTGTTAATGGTCAAAAAGTTTGGACAACTCTTGGACATCTAGCAAAATGGGGGCTCCTAGTCACAAGAACAGATCCTGAAGCACCGAAACATAGAGGACTTACATTCTTTATTGTGGATATGGAATCAGAGGGGGTTGAGGTTAGACCTCTTAGACAGATAACTGGCGAAGCTGAATTCAACGAAGTTTACTTTACAGATACAAAAATTCCCAAAGAGAACATTCTTGGAGGTCTCGGCGAAGGCTGGAGAGTATCTTTGGCTACATTAATGAATGAGAGAGTAGCTATTGGAGGCAATGTTAGAGAGAGAGGGAGTGGTGCTCCTGGACATTTGGTACAGTTATGGAAAGATAATGAACTAGATGACCCTGTACAGAAAGACAAATTAATTGAATTATGGATTCAACAAGAAGCAGTAAGGTTGACAAATATAAGGGCCTCTGAAATGAGAGAAAAGGGTACACCTGGACCTGAAGGCTCAACTAGCAAATTATATGAAGCAGAAATAAATAAAGCTTCATATGAGTTCGGGATGGAACTTCTAGGTAATGAAGGCTTACTATTTCCTAGAGGGTATGCCCTAACACAGCCAGAATTAAATTTTGATAATGATACATTTGGTTTTACGGATACACAAAGCCTATTTTTAAGATCAAGGGCTAATTCTATAGAAGGTGGAACTTCTGAAATAATGCGAAATATTATTGCAGAAAGAGTACTGGGTCTCCCTGGTGAACAAAAACTTGATAAAGATAAACCTTGGAAAGATATTCCAAGATCTTAGTTTTTCACTATTAAGCAGAACTTTCCATTTTTTGCTTCTATAAATATTTCTTCACTAAGTGCACTATTTCTTAGAGTTCTTGTTGAACCATAGGGTATATTTTCATTATCTATCTCCCATTTAGCACCTTTGATAGATAAATTTTCAATTCTAGACAAAGGAAGTATGCTAAAAGTTGAATTTTTCTTTATTTTAAAAAATTGTTTTGTTGAAAAAATTATAGTTTCTAATTTAGTTACCCACATTATTTCCTCAGTCGAATGAAACGATGATATTGTTAGAAGGTTTCCGAATAAATGATCAATATCATTACCTTCTCCTCCAATAATTGTGATATCTTTCCCTTTATTTTTGCTTGCTACATCGAGAGCTATTTCTAAATCAGTTCTATCTTTGTCGGGATCAAAGGAATTAATATCAGCTCCGTCACGTATTGCACGTTTTTTTGTATTTTCATTTATAGAATCAAAGTCACCAATTATTTGTGTAGGTTGTAAAAATAATTTGTACAGATACTCTGTGCCACCATCAACACCAAATATATGCTCATACTCATTTTTAAGTTGATTTCTTTCAACGGTACAATCACCGTTAATTGAAATTAATATATTACTCATCTTGAATGAAGATTATCATACTTTAATCCAGAATTACAGGTGAAGCTATATCTAATGATTTCTTTAAAGCTTTAAGAACTGAAACACTATCTTCACCTTGTGAAAACACGAAACCTAAATATTTTTCACCATTTGGTGGCATTTCTAAAATACTATTTTCAGAAACAGTAATTTCGACTGACGATATATTCTCGATTGAAGATATTTCATCTCTATTTATTGACTTAAAAATTCCGCTTTTTGGAACTGGTAGCATTAAAACTCCAACAAACTTATTTAATAGTTCTAATTCTTTAAATTGATTACTTAGAAATGAAGATAGTACAAGCTCTTCTTGTGATTGTTTAAATAATCCAAAATTCAAACACCTAGAACAAAGCCCACCTATCATACGCGGATTAATTTCAATTATAAATATTTCTTTATCAACTATTTTAAATTCTGCATGAATAGGCCCATGTTCAAGGCCTAACTTTTTAGTAGCTTCTTGTAGTTGTTTTTGTACCAATTCAATAGTTTCATTTGATAATTTACTAGGAGTTAAATATATGGATTCTTCAAAATAAGGTTCAGTGTATATTAATGGTTTATCAAAAACTACAAAATTAGAGAGTTTTGAATCAATTAGCATTCCCTCAAAAGCATATTCACTTCCTTCAACAAATTCCTCAATTACAAATTCATCCTCAGAACAATTGGTAATTATATTTTCAATCAGTTTATTTTGAAAATTATTTTTTTCAATCTTCATAACTTTGTTACTTGCAGTTCCTTTTGTTGGCTTAAGAACTGCTATATCAATATCTGCTAAAAATTTATGTATATCCTCTATGGAATTTACATAGTTGTGCTTAATTTTTATATGAGAAACTGTGTTAAAAACATTTCTTGAAATATATTTATCCATTGCTGCTTCTACAGAAATTTCCGTATTTCCAACAACTTCAAGGGCATCTCTTAATTTTGAAGCATAAATAAGAGAAGTGTGATCAACAGGTAGTACATGGGTAATATCACTCAATTCATTAAGAAGTTCTTTTGTAATATTATCTTTGAAGTTAACAATAAAAATGTTATCAGTAAACTCTGCTGATACTTGTTGGCTATCAGTAATTATAGAAAAGGGTAATCCAAGTTTTTTAGCTGCAGTTACAAAATCATTTGATTTATAACTATTTTCTGGAATGACCAGTAATACTTTTTTCATTTATTTACACTATTCACAGTTTTACTATTATTAATTATATGACAGATAAATTTAAATTTGATATTGGCGCGGAAGCAGTTAGTAAAATACTTGAAATTAAAGAACAAGAACCAGGTGATAATGAATATGCGTTGTTCTTGCAAATAGATGGAGTTCAAGGTAATCAATACACCTATGACTTAAGTTTCCTTGACTTAGAACAAGCTAGATCAGACGACACCCGAATAGATTTTGGTGAACTTACTGTGATCATAGCTTCTAAAGATTTAGATAAGTTTAATAATGCCAAATTAGAGCTCTCAGACGATCCGGCTTCACCAGGACTGACTATGGATAATCCTAATACACCAAGTCCTGAAATATTTGGTAATCCTGAAGACCTCCCTGAACTAACAGGGGAATTAGCTGAAAAAGTTAAAACTGTTCTTGAAACACAGATAAACCCTGCAATAGCTTCACACGGTGGGGTAGCTCAACTTGTAGGTGTTGAAGGGCAAGACATTTACTTAAAGCTTGGAGGAGGGTGTCAGGGATGTGGCATGGCACAAGTTACTTTAACACAGGGTATTGAAACCTCTTTAAGACAAGCAATACCTGAAATTGGAAATATTATTGATGCTACTGATCATGCATCCGGCAGCAATCCCTACTTTGAGGCTTCTAAAAAATAATTAAAACTCGATTACAGTTTTACCAATATTTTTTCTATTTAAAAAATTGTTCATTGCTATGGAAGTTTCTTCTAGGCTGTATACATTTTTAGGCTCAATATCTAATTTCCCACTATCAATAAATTCTATCAATTCTTTAAAGTCTTCTGCCGTTTCATTTGGAGATGTTTTGGTCCAGCGACCCCACCAAACTCCTACAATGGATACACCCTTTACTAGGGTGATATTTAGTGGTATTTTCGGAATCTCGCCTTGAGCAAAGCCAATTACAAGAAGTCTTCCATTCCATGCAGTTGCACGTAGAGCTTCTTCACTTACATTCCCGCCAACGGGATCAACTACGACATCAACCCCATTTCCATTTGTAATCTCTTTTGCTGTATTTTTTAAATCTTGTTTATCGTATCTTATAACATGATTCGCACCCACATTTTTAACATATTCTTCTTTTTCGTCTGAACCAACAGCAGCAATAGTGTCTAATCCTAAAATATTTCCTAGCTGAATTGAAGCTGTTCCAATCCCACCAGAACCACCTAAAATTAATAAGGATTCACCACTTGTAACTTTTGCACGTCTTTTTAGAGCATAGTAAGTTGTTCCATAGTTTATTGGAAGACTTGCCCCGACTGTAGAACTTATTGAATCAGAAATAGGAATCACAAGATTTTTATTTATAGTTACATATTCTGAAAAACCACCAATTTCAGGTAGCCCTATAACTTTTGTGCCTTTTGAAAGATTTACATTTTCTCCAACCTCTTCAATATACCCACATATTTCATTTCCTGGCGTAAAAGGTGGATCTACTACAACTTGATAACGTCCTTGAACAAGCAGTGCATCCGGATAATTAACTCCTGCTGCTTCTACTTTAACTAAAACTTCATCTTTAGATGGAACAGGTATCTGTACATCCATAATCTCAAGTAATTCTGGATTTCCTAATTCAGTACAGACAATTGATTTCATTACTTCTTCCTTTCGGTCACACCAGATAATTTTTTAGCAAATTCTTTCTTTTTCTCCATATCAACACCCCTTCGGATTTGAACTCTTTGTGCTTGAGGTGAGCCAGCGCCGTGAAGGGATTCTGTAAGGTAGGCTACCGCATTCCTGCCAAGAGTCATATTCTCAATTAAACGTAAAATTTTAACTCTATCTTCAGAGTTGATATCTTTTTTTCCTTTTAAATATTTTTTTAAATCCTCTGACATGGCACCTTCGTTAAAATCTATTCCAGAAGGCATTGAGCCAACTAACCCTCCTGCTAAATCCTGAGCAATTCTACCAATTTCAAATGTTTCTTTCGTAACGTGTTGCTTACAAACATTTGCAAGTAAATCATCATTAATAAAATTTCCAGATTTTGTAATATTTCCCTGTAAAGAGGACGCAATACCAGTCGCATAAATTGTTTCGTTTAGTTTATTCATTTCAACTATTTTATCTTTAATATGAGATGCCTCTTCAACACCATTGTATTCAGCAATGGTAGCTGCTGCTCCTATTAGGACATCTCCAACACCTGCCTTGCATACGTACGACCTTCTATGATATGTTGTAAATCTTTCTACAAGCATTGATGCAAAATCAAATTCTCCATTCATAAAAATATATTTATTAGGTATAAAAACATTATCAAAAATCACCATTGCCTCTTGCCCTGCAAAATATTTATTTCCTACATCGTATTCTCCTGGTTCCATGCTTCGAGTATCACACGACTGTCTTCCATAAATGTATGTTATGCCATCAGCGTCTACAGGTATTGCTCCAACAATTGCATAGTCTTTATCTTTATCAGTTAATCTCAAGGTAGGCATAACTACCATCCAATGAGAGTTAATACACCCTGTCTGATGTGCTTTAGCTCCTTTAACAAATACACCATCTTTATTTCTATCAACAATCCTTAAATATAAGTCTTCATCTTCTTGTTCGTGAGGTAATTTAGACCTATCACCTTTTACATCAGTCATTGCACCTCCAACAACTAAATTACTTCTGTGCATTTCAGTTAAAAAGTTAACAAAATTTGAATGGTAATCTGTACTATATTTTTCATCGATTTCATATGTTACTGAGTGAAGTGCATTAAATGCATCCATCCCTACACATCTTTGAAAACAAGTACCAGTTAATTGACCGAGTTTCCTTTGCATTTTATTTTGAAGAAATAAATCTTCAGAGCTCTCAGCAATATGAAGAAATCTATTAATATTTTCTCCCGTATATGGAGATTTAACAGATGCTAAAAGTGGTTCTCTTACAGCAAGATCATATGTTTCAGCCATTGCTTCGATGCTTGGTCTTATAATGGGATGATCAAGTGGATTTTCTACAAGCTCTCCCATAAGATATATTTTTAAATTTCTATTAGAGATTGATTTTAAATAAGATTCTTTATCAATTATTTTTTCCATACAACAGTATAAATGTCATAGTTGCAATCTTGAAAACTTAAATATTATTAATTGAAGAACAATCTTGATGATTCTTTAAATTACCTCAAATAATCCAGCAGCACCCATTCCACCACCTACACACATAGTGACAACAACAAACTTTGCATTTCTTCTTTTACCCTCAATGAGTGCATGCATAGTCATTCTTGCACCAGTCATACCATAAGGATGACCTATTGAGATTGAACCACCATTTACATTATAGATACTTGGGTCTATGCCTAGTTCATCCCTGCAATATAGAGCCTGGACTGCAAATGCCTCATTTAATTCCCAAAGACCAATATCTTCAATTGATAAATTAAACTTATTTAACAAGTTTGGAACAGCTAAAACCGGACCAATACCCATTTCTTCAGGAGCCAGTGCAGAAACAGTCATACCTCTATAATATCCAAGTGGATTTAAACCCTTTTCCTCAGCTTTTTTTGCTTCCATAAGAACTACAGATGCAGATCCATCAGATAATTGAGAAGCGTTACCTGCTGAAATAAACTTACCTTCACCATACACTGCAGGGAGAGAGGAAAGCCCTTCTAGTGTAGTTTCAGGCCTATTTCCCTCATCTTTTGTAAGTTCAACTATCTCTTCTGTTATTTCACCAGTTTCTTTATTTTTTACTAATTTTGTTGATGAAGTTGTGATAATTTCATCATCGAATTTACCAGCATCCTGTGCAGCTGCTGTTCTCATTTGACTCTCTAATGAATATTCATCTTGAGCTTCTCTTGTTACATTATATTTTTCTGCAACATGATCTGCAGTTTCAATCATTGGCATATACGCATGTTGCTGCATATCTAGGACTAGTGGATCAGCATCTAGTCTAAAATCAGCTGTTTGTACCAGAGATATTGATTCAATACCTCCAGCTACAACAACATCCATATTGTCTGTGATAATTTGCTTTGCTCCAGTTGCAATTGCCATCAGCCCAGAAGAACATTGTCGATCTATAGTCATGCCTGGAACTGTATCTGGAAGTCCAGCAGCCATACCACTTAATCTTCCTATATTAAGGGCTTGAGTTCCTTGTTGCTGAGCACAACCCATGACAACATCTTCTACCTCATCTGAATCTATTCCAGCCCTAGAGATGGCTTCTTTTATAGAATAAGAACCTAATGTAGGGGCACCGGTATTATTGTAAGCTCCTCTGTAAGCTTTACCAATGGGTGTCCTTGCTGCTGATACAATTACTGCTTCTCTCATAAATTTCTCCTTAAATTATTTAATCTATTCTTTCACTATGTATAATGTCAACGCCTCAACAATTGCTGCAGGTTTATCAAATCCTTCAATCTCGATAGAAGCCGTTGTTTTAACTAGCCACCTACCATTTTTTTTGTACTGTGCATCAGTAAGTACAAATCTTCCTCTAATTTTGCTGTCAACAGGGACAGCTTCCATAAACCTCACTTTATCAAGACCGTAATTCACTGCTGTTTGCATATCAGCAGGCATGAAACCAGATGTAGCTGACATATAGGAAACAAGACTCAATGTTAGGAATCCATGTGCGATAGTAGTTTCCCAGGGAGTTGGAGCAGATTTTGCAAGTTCAGGATCAACATGTATAAATTGGTGATCGTTAGTTGCATCGGCAAACTGGTTTATTCTATCCTGAGATACTTCTATCCACTCAGAAACACCAATTTCTTCCCCAATATGATTTTCTAGTTCAGTAGCTGGAATAACTTTCATAAGATCTCCTTTAATAAGTTAATATTTGATGCCTTTTTAGCAAAATTTAAAGTACTTTGTGCGAATGCATCAATTTCTTTTTTTTCCACATCCCCATAATAACCGAGGGAATATCTTACGTAGACGCCTTCCATTATCATGGCATGTTTCCAAAAAGATAGTCGTACATAAAATTCAATATCCTTTAAATCAAGAGATGTGTTTGACTCGTATATAGAAAGTATTTCAGATCGACTTAAAAAACCACCACTTAACGAGGGTGAGTATATGAAAGGTGTATCTTTCTCTTCACTATTAGACCAAGAAGCAATTATTGTACCAAGGTCTGCCAAGGGATCACCCAAAGTACATAATTCCCAATCTAAAATAGCAGCAACTTTATTATTTTCAATACGTACATTGTCTAATCTGTAGTCTCCATGAACAATGCTAACTTTTTGTTGAGTTGGTAAGGTTTCAATCAAAATTTTTGTTGCAAGATCTAAATCATCAATATCTCTTATTTTTTGTGAATTAAATTGCTTGCTCCATCTCTGTATTTGCCTTTCTACATATTTTTCATGTTTACCTAGGTCACTTAAGTCTGAGTTTAATACATCAAAATCATGTAACTCTACTAGAGATTTTACAAAAGAAGTTGTGATGCTTCTTTTCTCATTTGATGAGTATTTCGAAGCAATAACATTGTCAGAAATAGTTTCACCACCAATATACTCCATTACGTAAAAGTCTTCGTCAGAGATAGTTCTGTCTGAACAAAGAAAGATTGGCTTAGGTACTTTTATTCCATATTTATATAATTCTTTTAATATTTTAAATTCTCTTTGCATGTTGTGAGCAGATTCAAGTTTCTCTCCAAATGGAGGTCTTCTCAAAACATAAATATTTTTGGTATCTTCAATTTTATATGTGATATTTGACCTACCAACTTTGAATTGTTCAAATGTGAACTTGCTATCTAGAGTCAGGTTAGAAGAAATGTATTTTCTAATAGTTTCGTTGAAAAAATCCATGTAATAATATATTACATAAAGTTTGTTCACGCTTCCTAAATAATTGATAGAATAAATTGTGGATTTTAATTACTCAAAAAAATCATTAGATTTACAAGAAAAACTTCTTAACTTCTTTGATGACCATATTTATCCTAATGAGGAAGCTTATGATGCAGAGATAGAGCAATCAGGAAATTCTCTCCATATTCCAGATTTACTGGATGAATTAAAAAATAAAGCAAAGGATGTTGGTCTTTGGAATCTGTTTCTTCCTGATGATGAATATGGCGCAGGATTGACAAATGTCGAATATGCTCCGTTGGCAGAAATTACTGGGAAAGTCTGGTGGGCTCCAGAGGTATTTAATTGTTCTGCTCCAGATACTGGCAATATGGAGGTATTACATGACTTTGGTACCCCAGAACAAAAAGAAGAATGGTTAGCACCATTACTAGAGGGAACTATAAGGTCTTGTTTTGCTATGACAGAACCTGATGTTGCATCATCGGATGCAACGAATATAAGTAGCTCTATCGTAAGTGACGGGGATAATTATATTATTAATGGTCGCAAGTGGTGGACTTCTAATGCTATAAATCCTAGAGCAAAAATCTGTATCTTTATGGGTATCACTAATCCAGAAAATCCACCTCACCAAAGACAAAGTCAGATACTTGTGCCAATGGATAGTGATGGAATTTCAATAATAAGACCAATGCAAGTATTCGGATACGACGATGGTTATACAGGTCATCCAGAACTTCTTTTTGAAAATGTTGTGGTTCCGAAAAAGAATATTATTGGCAGCGAAGGTCTGGGTTTTAAAATTGCTCAAGCCAGACTTGGACCTGGAAGAATCCATCATTGCATGAGAGCAATTGGTATGGCTGAAAGAGCATTAGACCTTATGATAAAACGTTCGCTTGATAGAGAAACCTTTGGCAAAAAATTAGCCGAGCAGGGAGTAATTCAAGAATGGATAGCAAAATCTAGAATAAAAATAGAAGAAGCTAGGTTATTAACCCTTAAGACCGCATGGTTGATTGATACCTATGGAAAAGAAGAAGCTAAGATCGAAATCTCATCAATTAAAGTTACTGTTGTTGAGGCCGCATCTTATGTAATTGACAAAGCCATACAAGCACATGGAGCTATGGGCGTGTCTCAGGATACACCTTTAGCTAGGATGTCTGCAGGAGCTAGGGTATTGCGCATTGCTGATGGTCCAGATGAAGTACATCTTAGGTCTATTGCTAGAAGAGAAATAAATAAACATAAATGATTGAACAAGTCGGAGTTATTGGCGGGGGACAAATGGGAAGTCAAATTGCTTCTCTTTCTGCTATTGGTGGTTTTACTACACATATATTCGATAATGATATAGAAAACTTATCTTCAAAATTAAACTTTGCGGAAAAAAATCTTGAAAATTTGGTATCTAAGGGTGTTTATGATGAAAAACATTTAGAGAATTTCAGACAAAATCTTCATATTGCAGAGAACATTAAAGAAGTGTCAAAAAACAAAACTTTCATGATAGAAGCTGTTGTTGAAAAGTTAGAAGTAAAGCTTGAAATATTCTCTGAGCTGTCTGAGTTAACGAATGAAAAAGTCATACTAGCTACCAACAGTTCTTTCATACCTGCTTCAGAGTTAGCAAAAGAATGCAGACACAGTCATAGATTTATAAATATGCACTTTTTTTACCCACCGTTAAGAATGGATTTAGTAGAAATATCTTATCCAGAAACAACAACTAAAGACGTAGTTGAGAGAACTCAAAATCTAGGAAAAGCCATGGGAAGATCAATAGTAACTTTAAAAAAAGAAACACCAGGGTTTATTGTTAACAGAATGTTGGCTGCTCTCGTAGATGAAGCATATGAATTATACGATGAAGGAATTGCAGATTTTCAAGATATCGATTTAGCAATTAAAAAAGGATTAAACCACCCATTAGGGCCCTTTGAAATCTCCGACTACTCTGGTCTCGATATACACTATTACGCCAAGCTAAAAATATATAATGAAACTAAAAATCCTGATGATTATCCTAAAGATTTTTTAGAACAAAAAGTAAAAGATGGAAATCTTGGTGTTAAAACTGGCAAGGGTTTTTACGATTATAAAAAATAATTAATTAAAATCTTCATCTTTTAGATTAAAAAAGAATTCCCGCTCTGCTTTTATTTTTAATACAATTCGTTCAGATTGTATTTCGAAAGGATAAGGTTTATTCCAGTACTTGTGAGATAACTTGTTAATATTTTCTTCTGCTTCATCACCAGAAATTTCTCCAACAACATGACCCCTAATCTCTACAAATTTAAATGAATCATCTTTTTTCCAAATCATTACATTAACACGAGCATCATTCTTAATATTTTTATATTTAACTCTATGAATTTCTGTATTTATAAGAATATGTTCTCCATCAGTGTCTACCCACATTACATGTGTTTGGGGTGATCCGGTATCAAATAGAGTAGTAAAAGCCGCGTAATTAGCTCCGCTTGCCATTTGAATTGTTTTATTATCTAAAGCCATATATCTACCATAATATATTTATATGAAAGTTGTACTACAAAGAGTCAAAAGTGGAAAAGTAACTGTTAGTGATAAGTTAATTTCTGAAATAAAACAAGGTTATGTCTTACTTTGGGGTATTCAAAAAGGAGACACCTTCAAAGATGCAGATGTTTTAATTCGTAAGATCGGGAACCTTAGGGTTTTCGCAGATGACTTTAATAAAATTAATAAATCTATTAAAGAAATTAATGGAGAAATTTTACTTGTTAGTCAGTTCACCTTACTTGCAAATATTTCAAAAGGGAATAGGCCGTCATTCATCGATGCCGAGGAACCAAGTATTGCTAATAAAGTTGTTAAATATGTAGCCCAAGAGTTATCCCAATATGGGAATGTAAAAGAGGGTATCTTTGGAGAAGATATGAATGTTTCAATTGATAACGATGGACCTATCACTATTATATTAGAGTGCAAAAATGGTAAATTAGAAAGTTAAGCAGACTGTAATTTTATTTTTGAGGGATTTTTTTCACCAGATAATTTTTTATCCAAGTAGTATTCGTCTCCAGCCCAAAGATGAAGCCCAAGTCCAATTTTCATTGCACATCTTTTAAATGCATCAGATTCAGCATGTTTAGCATTCGTTCCATCGTTACCCTGATCATTCTCAACATCACCTATAGCTGTTACTGTGACTTCTTTACCGTCTACTTCAACAGTAAGTCTCCCAAAGCACCCAACAACTTTTCCAGCTTTTTCTTCTCTAATTAATTCAACAACTTCCCAATTAAATGGACCACAAACTTCAAGCAACCTCTGAGCAATTACAGAATGTGGAATAAAATTTCCAAACTTTCCTTTTGGAGCCTTTTTTACCCACTCGTCGGGAAATTGTCGTGACAATTCATATAATTGATTCATTACTTCCTTCTTTCATTATGTTTTAATTCTTTAGCCCAATTTGGAGCAGAAGAGTTGTTTGTATTTATAGATTTTAAATCCGGTTTTTCTTTCCATTCTTTATACAAGAAAGTATCTCGTATCATATCCGTATTTAAATCTTTAGAGTTTGAAATAGCATCTAAACCTTTTAATTTGGGTACAAAATTCTGTCCCATTATCGCTATCAAATTGTCAATTAATTCATCTTCAGAATTCGATTTATCAATTAGCCACTTTACAAAATTTCGAAGATCTTGAACTTTCCAACTGTATGATTTATTAAAGACAAAAACCTCATCACCAAGCCTAACTGGACCATTGTCTTCAATATTTTCTGCCATTTTAGTGTCACTAAATGATTTAATATCGCTACTTTTTCTTTTCACTATATTTGTAGCATTTCTAGCAACCCATAAAAATTCAAGATCTTGTGTATTTGTTAATTCTTCACCATACTCAGTTACAGTAAGATCAACTTCTTCAGAATCTTGAGACGATAGTTCTTTAGTAAGTTCAAGAATTTCATCAATATTATTAATCATTTTTTCTCCTAAATTATGCAGCCTCTTTTACAACGCTGTGACAATTACATTTATCTGTGTGATTCTCGCACAGTACAATTGTTTCTATACCAATCATATTTAGAATTTCTTCAATTTTTTTGTTTTTCATATTATTAAATATAAATATAAGGTGTGACAAAAATTTCAATTAACAAGACGTTTTAAATTAAATGCAATACAATAACAACATAATGACAAATCCTCAGTTATTTGAATCTCACATGTACAAAGAAGTTATTCGTCAATATGAAGAAGTCGCTGAATTTATTAATCTTGACTCAAACATTAGAGAAAGATTGAAGCACCCTCAAAGAGCTTTAGTGGTTACGTTCCCTTTTAGAAGAGATGATTATGAAGAGGTTGAAACAGTTGTTGGATATAGAGTACAGCATGTTCTCTCAATGGGCCCAACTAAGGGTGGAATAAGATTTGCTCCTGACGTCAATTTAGGAGAGGTCACAGCGCTATCAATATTGATGTCCTGGAAGTCAGCGATTGTTGGTTTACCTTATGGAGGAGCTAAAGGTGGAGTTGCGATAGATCCATCAAAATTAACTAGGGCAGAAAAGCAAAGAGTAACAAGAAGGTATACAGCTGAGTTACTTCCTGTTATTGGCGTTGATAAAGATATCCCTGCACCAGATTTAGGAACCGATGAACAAACAATGGCTTGGATAATGGATACTTACAGTAACTTTGTAGGTTCACCACAACCAGGTATTGTCACTGGAAAACCAGCTTCCCTGGGTGGATCTGTAACTAGAAGGGAGGCGACAGGTAGGGGTGCTATTGCTATTACAGAGCAAGCTATGGAGAAAATAGGTAAAAAATATAAAGACTCTACTGTGGTGATACAGGGTTTTGGTAATGTTGGGCGCTATGCTGCACTTGATTCATATGAGCGAGGTGCAAAAGTTATTGCAGTAAATGATCTTGGAGGAGGCGTGTACAACCCTAAAGGTATAAATATTCCAGAATTATTTAAACACATTGCTAAAAGCAAATCAGTCGCCGGTTTTGAAGGTGCTGATGACTTAACTCAAGATATTCTTGAAGTTGAATGTAATGTATTGATTCCAGCTGCTGTAGGTGGAGTCATTACAACTTCCAATGTAAGCAACGTAAAAGCTGATGTGCTAGTTGAGGCTGCGAACTCTCCCACAACTGTCAGTGCCGATAAAGTATTAAGAGAAAATAATGTATTAATTATTCCTGACATTCTAGCTAACGCAGGAGGTGTTACAGCTTCATATTTTGAGTGGGTGCAAAATAGACAAAATTATTTATGGAAGGAAAAAGACTTATATGAAAGACTGATTGACACAATGACATCAGCTTTTGAAGAAGTGTGGACTATATCCCAAAAAAATAATTGTGACTTAAGAACAGCCGCCCTTATAAAGGGAATTAAACGTGTTGCAGCTGCTAAGTTAACAAGAGGATTATTTCCCTAATAATTTAGTAATATCATCAAGTAGGGAATTTTTCTCAATATTTAGTAAATTTAATTCTTCGTTAAGTTTTTTTACATCCACTTCTTTTAAAGGACTTGAGTCAGGTAATTCATTTTGGTTTTCAAACATGTTAACTGCCTCGAGTGTTTCATTTAATTCAAGTATCCTATCTTCTATTTTTTGTAACGAATCTGTATTAGGTGCATCATCGTTGAAAAGAGGACAAATCGGTTTATAGTAGCACCAGTCTTTACATAGATTATTCTTAGTTGCCGGGAAATTATTTTCCTCAAAAGCCTTTTTAATATCTTCCCATATTTTAAGTATTTCAACTTTCGCTTCATCTAACATTGCATCGTTTACTTTTAATGTATGTATTGTTGAGTTTTTTAAATATATCAACTTTAACTCCACAGGAGTTACACCCAATTCATCTCTAATGAGTAATGCGTATAATTTAAGAGCAAAGAATCTTGGTTCTTTATATTTTGCTAATGGTGATTTGCCTGATTTGTAATCTACAATTACAAGATTTCCATCTTTATCTTCATCCATTCTGTCTAATATTCCTCTCAAGTTTAAATCTTCTATAGAACCTCTTACCCACCTTTCCTGCTCTAAGGGTTCTAACGTCTGAGGATTTTCAAGTTTTAGATAGTTATGTAGTAAATTGAGACCTTCTTGACCCCACTCTCTCTCTTCTTCAATTGAGTTAAAAAGGTTAACATGCTCATCATTTCCTCTTACATTTGACCAGGCTTTTCTGAAAAGATTGTACAGGGTATCCGATGTCCGTTCTTCACTTGGGAGACTATACAAGTCTTCCAAGGCTTGATGCACTGTTGTACCTTTAGCTTGTACTAGATTTGTGGGTTCTTTTATCTTATCAACATTTGAAAATTTGAATTGTTTTGGACACGTCTTAAATTGAGATGCTCTAGATGGTGATAGATTTTTAATCATATTTAAACTATAACTGTATTTATTTTATTTTTTTTTAAATGTAATCTTGATTTATGAATAAGTTTTTAAAAGCACTTCAGATAATTGGGATAGCTTCATTTATATTATACTTTATTGTCGCAATGCTTTATAACTCAGCAAGTTGGTTCAATTATCTATTTAATTGATTTCTCATAAATTATCATAAAACTGGCGTTTGGTAAGGTTACATGGTGGATAATAGCAAAATTAAAGTAGCAGTTTTAGGTATAGGCAACTGTGCCAGTTCTCTCGTGCAAGGACTTGAATATTATAAAATTAATGACACAGAAAATGGATTAATATCTGATGTAATTGGTGGTTACAGAGTCTCAGATATAGAGATTGTTGCTGCTTTTGATATAAATAAAAATAAAGTCGGTAAAGATTTGTCTGAAGCAATATTTTCAGAACCAAATAATACAACCAAGTTTTCAGATGTCCCAAATCTTGGTGTTACAGTGAGTCCCGGGAAAACACTAGATGGTATTGGAAAATTTGTAGTGGATATAATAAATCCAGTAGAAGACTCGGACACTGTTGTGGAAGTTTTGAAATCTTCAGAGGCAGAGATTTTAGTAAACCTTTTACCTGTTGGCTCTGATGAAGCTGTAAAGTTCTATGCTGAGTGTGCAATCGAAGCAAAAGTCGGGTTTATCAACTGTATCCCTGTATTTATTGCTAGAGATAAAGATTGGTATCAAAAGTTTTCAGATAATAACGTACCTTTAATCGGTGATGATATCAAGAGCCAGGTAGGAGCTACAATTGTTCATCGTGCTTTAGCTCAATTGTTCTCTGATAGGGGTATTAATCTGAAAAGATCTTATCAACTTAATGTTGGTGGGAATATGGATTTTTTAAACATGCTTGAGGAAGACAGGTTGCAGACAAAAAGAACTAGCAAAACAACATCTGTTACTTCTGTTGCCAATAAAGGTAAGGGAATGGAAGAGGGCACAGTTAGAATTGGACCATCAGACTATGTTGAATGGCTTGAAGACCGTAAGAAAGCTTTTATTCGTCTTGAGGGTGAAGCTTTTGGTGGAGTGCCGTTAAATATCGAACTTCAGCTTGAAGTATGGGATTCTCCTAACAGTGCTGGAGTAGTAATAGATGCAATTAGATATATGAAGTATTTCACTATGAAAAATGATTTAAAATCTTTAGATTTAGTTTCAGCTTGGTTGATGAAAGCACCAGCAGAAGCAGCTAAAGATCAGGATACTCTCAAAAAACTCCATGAACTTACTCATGAAGAGACTAAATAGATTTAACTGATTCCTTAAAGATTTCCATTGCTTCTACAACCTGATTATCAGGTGTAGTTAGTGGACCCATGAATCTTATTACGTTTCCTTCAAGTCCACAATTGACAAGAAGCAAGCCAGCATCTCTTGCATTACTTATGATTTTCATAGCTTTGTCTTTTGACGGAGATTTAGATTCTAGATTGGAAACAATTTCAACACCTATCATTGTCCCATAACCCCTCACATCCCCAATAAAGTCATATTCAGTTTTGAGAACATTTAAGAAATCATTCATAATTTGCGAGTGTCTTTTTACTGATTCTAATATATTTTCCTCATCAAATGCATCAAGCACTCCTAGTGCTGCTGCGCAAGAAACGGGAGATGCTCCAAAGGTACTGCCAATTCCAGCATCATGGATTGCATCCATTATCTCAGATTTTCCAATAACAGCTGCTAATGGAAATCCTCCAGCAATTCCCTTTGCTAATGTTGCAATATCAGGGGATACATTAATTGTGTTTGCACCAAACATTTCTCCTGTTCTCCCAAATCCAGTTTGCACTTCATCAAAAATAAGAAGAATGTTATTTTGATGTGCAATATTTTTTATTTTTTTTAGAAAATATTCTGATGCAGGAATATAACCACCTTCACCAAGTTGTATTTCAATTAGTATTGCTGCAATATTTGAAGAACCTATTTTTTGAAGATGTTCTTGAAACATATTTATAGCTTCATCGTCACTTATGTCTCTATAATTATACGGAAACTCTGAGTGAGAAATAAAATCGGGAAATGGTCCGAAACCCTTTTTATAGGGATTTTCTTTTCCAGTTAATCCCATTGCCATATATGTCCTGCCATGAAAGCCACCTTTAAAAGCTACAATGTGTTGTTTTCCTGTATAGTATCTTGCAATTTTTACAGCATTTTCTACAGCCTCAGCACCACTATTAACTAGGAAAGTTTTAGTTTCACCTTCAATTGGATACCTAGAATTTAACTCAGTACATACTTCAACTGCATTTTGATGAGGGGCGTATGCAAAACAAGAATGAGTGAAATTATCTAATTGTTTTTTAACTCTTTCAATTACTTTTGGGTGAACATGACCTGTGTTTAAAACAGCATAACCTCCAACATAATCCAAATACCTTTTTTCATTTTCGTCCCAAATCTCTGCATTTTTTGCTCTTATAATTTTGGTTTCAAGAGATGGATTCCATGCTTTTGGAACATTAGCTTGGATTTGATTTATTACTAATTCAGACATACAAATTACTGTAACTGAAATAAAATTAATACTCAATTTAATTACTACTAAAATAGATTTATATGATTAACAATTTTCATGGTGTTTGGGCAATAATTAGTATTTGGACTGCTGGCATAAGTGGAGTAGTTCTTATTGCAATATATATTTCAAGATCAGCAAAGTATGAAAAAATAGGAACTTATTTAATTAATTTATCAATATCTACAATCCTTATTCAAACTGCCGGAGGTTTAATTTTATATTCACAAAAGATTGATCCAGGCTCATTCCACCTTTTTTACGGCGTAGTAGTATTATTTACGCTTACTTTCCTATATGTGTACAGATCTGAGATGAATAAAAATTATTATTTGTATTGGGGTTTAGCACTTCTTTTCCTTATGGGTCTTGAAATTAGGGCAATAATGACTCTTGGAAGAATTCTAGATTAAATGGCTTTTCACCTTTTGTCAGATAAATCTACATTTGCATATTCAAATGTAGATACTCCAAACATCTGCTACTTACATGGATGGGGAAGAGACAGTCAAGACTTTAAAGGCATTATGGATGTTTTCCCTGGGATGGCTATTGATCTTCCTGGTTTTGGCAAAACTAAACCTTTATCAGTCAGTCTAAGTCCTTTAGATTATGCAATACAATTAAATAATATCCTACCAAATGAAATTACAACTATTGTTGGACACTCTTTTGGCGGAAGAGTTGCAGTACACCTCTCTTTATTAAGGAATATTCAAAATCTAGTTCTTGTGGCTGTACCGTTAATCAAAATAAAAAAACCAAATAAATCTATAAACAAATTAACTCTATTCAAAAAACTGTATAAATATGGATTAATTTCAAAATCAAATCTTGAGTCAGTTAAAAATAAAATGGGTTCAGCTGATTATCGAAACTCAAATGGTGTAATGAGAGAAACACTTGTAAAAGCAGTTAATGATGACTTACATGAAAAATTGGGGCTAATTCAATCTAATGTATTTTTAATTTGGGGAGAGAACGACACTGAAGTACCAGTATCAGTTGCAAATGAAGCTAATCTACTAATTAATAATTCTCAATTAACCATTATTCCAAATGAAGGGCACAATATAGTTAGAAGTAATCCAAATTCATTATCTGAGGTGCTTAAAACTTTATGAATGGCAACTATTTTTTAATCCTGTTAATTTTAACTGGTGCCTCACTTTTAAATTCCGTAAAGTGGGCAAGATTCGCTCAAAGGGAGCACTATTTAGGTGGCTCTGTTACAAAGTTTTACTTTAGATGGGTTAAATCAAAAACTTCCAACTACCTTCTCTTTATAACCTTATTACTAAGTGGGGTTGTGTCGCTATGGATTTATTACTTTCCATTGTTAGTAATTGTACTCACACTATTTACACCAATTGGGTTAAGTTTTTCATCTAGAACTTCAAAAATAGAAAATACAGAAAGATTGTTACGGGTCAACAGATTTTATTATTTTGTTATTATTTCTATTTCAGCTGTTTCATTAGTTGTTGAATTAGGTTATTTACTTGCTTTATTAGCAAATATTTTTAGTTATTTTGTATACGATCAGTGCTTAAAAATATTATTTAATTATGAGAAATCACTTACTCAACATTATGTTGACAGCGCATCATCAAAACTAAAAAATGCAAACATGCCTATAGTCGCAATTACTGGTTCTTACTCAAAAACTACAACTAAAAATACTTTGAACCAAATATTGAGTACCCAAACCAATCCTTTTTCAACGAAAGAAAGTTTCAATAATCGGTTAGGAGTAGCTAAAGCTATAAATGAAGATCTCAAAGAGACTGATGAACTAGCAATTATTGAAATGGGTACATACGGAATGGGTGAAATCAGAGAATTGTGTTCTTGGGTTAGGCCACATATTTCAGTAATTACAGGTATAGCCCCTGTCCACCTTGAGAGGATGAAAACACTTGAAAATATCTTAGATGCAAAGTCTGAGATTGTTGAGCTTGCTGGGTCTGTTGTTATAAATGGAGATGATGAACTACTACTTAATCAAGCACGTTTGTGGGCAAACCAAAAAATTGTTTACGATTGTTCTACTACAAGTAAGCAGGCAATTGTTTTTGTACATTACGACAAGAATGTCCACAACATTTATGTCAAAGGAAAATTTATACTTTCGGTTAACGCACCAGAATTACTACAGTTATCAATTGCACTATCTATAGGTGTTCTTTTAGCTCTAGATTTAGATATAGAAGAATTCTTTTCAAAAATTGATTTTTTAGAAAAAACTTCACACAGGCAATCTTTAATAACTAGTGATCTTGGTCATAAAATAATTGATAACTCTTTTAACTCCAACCCTATGGCAATAGAACACTCATTAAAACTCCTTGAGCATGAATCGACAGATCAATCAATGAAGTATCTAGTAACACCAGGAATGATTGAATTAGGAAGTGATCAATTTTCCTTAAATTATGCATTCGGTACAGAATCAAGCAAGGTTATTGACGAAGCTCTAGTAATAGGACATACAAATAAAAATTCATTACTTTTAGCATTCCAAGAAAATAATATACCTGCATATTGGTTTCCCAATAGAGATGAGGCTGTAGACTATTTGAATACTATTATAAAACCAGAAGATGTTGTATTATTTGAAAATGATTTACCAGACCATTATCCATAAAAATGAATTATAAAATTGCTGTTATAATTGGTGGACCTTCACCAGAGCACGATATTTCAGTACTAACAGGTCTTCAGAGTGCAAGGGTTTTATCATCAAAAAATGAAGTCTCAATTATTTACTGGACCAAAGATAACAAATGGTTTCTTCTAGATTCGAAATTAGAATCAACAGATTTTGTAGATACATCAAAACTTAAAAAGAAAGAACTTCAATTAAGTTTAGGTAAAAATGGTGGTTTTTATTATAAAAGAAAAGCTTTAGATATTGATATTTTCATAAACTCTTGTCATGGTGGTCCCGGCGAGGATGGAACCCTCCAGGGCTTACTTGATATTATGAATTTAAATTATACTGGACCCAATTTAACTTCTGCACAAATATGTATGGATAAGTATGTTTTCTATGCACTAATGAAGGAAAATAATTTACCTGTATTAGAAAAGTTTAAAATTCAAGATGAAAAAAAGCCAAATTTCGATGGTCCATATGTATTAAAACCTCAATTTGGAGGTTCTTCAATAGGTGTAGAAGTCGTAGATAACTATGAAACTGCTTTAAAAATTACTGAATCATCTGATTTGTATGAAAAAGGTGCTTTGCTGGAAAGATATCTTGAAAATGCTGAAGATTTATTAATTGGGGTTAGAAACTATCCTATTTTTAATTTCTCACAAATTGAAAAACCTATCAGAAACACAAATCTTTTCTCATATGAGGATAAGTATCTAAACAATGGTGGCTTAGAGGGTTCTAAAAGAGAATTACCAGTAAATATAAGTAAAGAAGCTGAAAATAAAATAACAGAATATGTAAAACAAATAAATAATATAATTCCATCAAGAGGAATCGTTAGGTACGACTTTTTAAAGATAGAAGAAGAAATCTACATTAACGAAATAAATACTATTCCAGGAAGCCATGCACTTTACCTTTGGAAAAATCTCAATGTATCAAAATACGAATTGTTAATGGATATTGTTGAAGAAGCTTTATCAGATACAAGTAAAGGTTGGAGTGTCCAAGGCTCCGATGGGGTAGCTCTTAAAAGTGCTACAGATATTCAATCTAAATTAGGTTAAGAAACTCATGACTGGAATTTATTGGGATTGCGATGGAACATTAATGAATACAGAGAGTGCTTACGCGTATGCTTGGCAAGAGGTTCTAAAAAGAAGAAACTTAAATTTACCAATTCAACATTTTGATGACTATGTAGGAATAGATGATAAATTAGTTCATCAAAAATATTCTGAGAAAGTAGAGCTTCCCTCCTTTAGCGAAACCATGGATGAGATAGCTTTAATTATTATCGAAAATTTCACATCTCAAACTTTATATTCTGATGCACACAAATGTTTAGATTACTTTTATAACGAAAACTGGCAACAGGCATGTGTTTCTGCTTCTCCTCAGAAGGCACTTGAGGATAAATTGAATAAAGCAGAAATTTCTAAATATTTTGATTTTGTTTTAGGAGGTGATTCTGTGCGTCCAAGAAACAAACCATTTCCTGATATTTACAATTTAGCTATTAATAAGCTTGGCACCTCAAAAAATATAATTGTAGAGGATAGTCCACCTGGAATACAATCTGGAAAATCTTCTGGTAACTACGTTGTAGCAATCGATAGAGGGATATTTAGTAAAAAAGAATTATCTAACGCAGATGTTATTGTTGAAGAATTAACTCCTGATCTTTTTATACAAATAAACAAAACCCTTTAGTTCTTGATGATTAGCGGTATAAATTACAAAACTGACTTAGGCGCAAATTGTGACTAAGTTATAGAAAGAATCATTACAGGTATTTTTCTATTGGTTCTTTTTTGATATCTTTGATACCCGCCTTTATTTAGATAATCCATTTTTGACCACCACTCTAGTCTTTCTTCATCGTAGATTTCTTTAGCCATCACGGAAAAACGTCTCTTTCCAATTTGCACAGTTGCTAATGGATTTGTTTTTAAGTTATGATACCACCCAGGATTCGTTTCACTTCCTCCCTTGGATGCAATAATACAAATATTGTTATCTTCTTGAAGAAAAACTAGAACATTCTTTCTTGTTATCTGAGTTTTCGCTCCAACGCTTTCAAGAATTAAACAAGGCCTTCCACTGATAATTTTTCCAAATCTTCCCTTTGAATAGATATATATATAATTATGAAAAAATAAAAATAGAAAAATTAATTTTCTTCTCATATTTTTAATCTAATCTTTTTTTTCCAAGAGGAATAGCTTCTTGGGTAAAAATCTATAGGTTCTGCCAATCTTTCAGCTGGGAACTCTGCTACGGGTTGATTTTCTTTAGTAATTGTTTTGTATTTAGGAACACATGCGTAAGTTGATGCATACTTAATATTCTTTAAGATAGTTTTAGGATTCCCAACATGAACTATCACTTTCTTCTTATTTGAAAGTTCTTTTAGGGTATCTATTAAAAAATTAATTCTTTTAGTCGATATTTGTATGTGTTTTAGTAGAACGGAGTCAAATATAAAAAGTACAGGTAGATTAGGATTTGACTTCATCGCAGGATCATCATCACCGATAGATTCTCCTGTTAACCAAACTACTTCAGGATTTATTCCAGTCGAAATTATATCCTGTGGACCAAATTTAGTTTTAATTTCAAAATCTATGAGTTGTTCAACTACCTCAAATTTATTTTCATCAGGCCATGTTGTTATTGGACATTTATATTGAAGTGAGCACTCTTCACAAAGAGTTTTAGCTCTGTTTTTAACTTGTGATTGAGCAAATCCGTATAACTTACCAGTTTGGTTGCCCATGACCCATTGCCATCCAAGTCTATTTGCAAATCTTGAACCATCCACTAAATGTTTGAACATAAAATCTTCATAATGATTCCATTCTTTTTCTGATCTAAAAGCTTTATGTGATGAATACCACATTCGTGTCTGGTTAACCATATAGCCTGTGGTAGTAAGTTCATTTTCAATTGTGTTTATGCAGTTCATTTCATCAGTCTTGATTATTTTGTTGGTATTTTTCATTTTAAAATTTAAACTTTTTGATGTTTTTTTACCCATAATTGCGTAAACGTGTCTTGAATATTCTTGCCATAAAAGCTCATCTCTAAATTTTGTCTTATCTTCATATGGAAACTTTTCAACAGCATGCCAGACATCTTTTAAAGTTAGTAAACCATGTCTTATGTAAGGGGATAAATAAGATGAACCTCTTTTACCAGTTGGGTATACATTATTTCTCTTTTTTGCGTATCCGGTTATGTCAATATTATTTAATTTTTCATCAGCTGTGGATTGTCCGCCACTAAAAATTGAGATTGAAAATTCATCACATACCAGACCTTGGAAATATTTATGAATGATGGTTTTGTTAGATTCGTTTAGATTAATTTCAGACATTAACTTTAGTTAGTATCCGCCTTGTCCTATTTTGACTTCTGATATGGTTTGCATGCCATCCAATTCAGAAATAGTAAAATTAATTCTCTGTCCTTGTCTAAGAGTTCTAAAAATTGAACCCTTGAGTGATCCTGGTTGAATATATACTTCAGTCTTATCTGTATCTAAAACAACAATACCATTACCTGAATTTGGATCGTAAGATTTTACTACACCTTGAGCCATTTAAACTTTTGTAACTTTTCCAGCCTTCAAGCAAGATGTACAAACCTTTACTTTTTTTGTATTCGTACTGTCAGCCACTTTTACAGTCTGTATGTTTGCAGACCATTTCTTACTAGATCTTTTATGAGAGAAAGTAACCTGTTTTCCAAACCAAGGCCCTTTTCCACAAATTTCACATTTCTTTGCCATTATTATCCTCTGAATTTACATTATAACTATAACTAATCTATTGATTATTAGGTACTTTGAATTAAAAAGTTTTTGACTATTGTTTGAATGTGATGAAAAGAGAACTAAGTTATCTTAACAATATAAATGTATCGGAAATTAAAGGTTTTGGTGAAAAACGTTTAACTTCACTTAAAAAAACTGGGATTAATAGCATAGTTGATTTGATTAGATTTTACCCCAGAAAACACATTGATAGATCAAGTATCCTTTCAATAGAAGATGTAAGAAATTTATTTGAAATAAAAGAAATTACTGTATTGGTTGAAGTAACCAAAGTATCAGTTTTTACAACTAGAAGTCGTTTAAGGATCGCAACTTTATCGTTAAAAGATGAGACAGGTATAGCTACTGCAAAATGGTTCGGTCCTCAATACATAGAAACAAGATTTAAAGAAGGAGATACTGTAGCTATTTCTGGAAGTCCTGATGTAAAAAAAACAGGTACAGTTGAATTCAAAAATGCAACAATTGAAAAATATTTAGATCCTGATGAACTCAATGAAACTGGTGCATTAATACCTATCTATAAGAAAATTGAGGGGCTCTCCAGCTCTTTGATTAGAAAAGGTATTAAAAGTGCCTTGAAGAGAACTCCACATATAGAAGATTATCTTGATTCAAATCATCTAAAAAAATATGAATTAGTTGATAGAACGAAAAGTTTTAATTATATTCATTTTCCAGAAAATTTAAATGAATATTTTAAAGCAAAAAAGAGGTTAGCTTTTGATGAATTCTTATACCTGCAAACAATATTTAATAGGAAAAAAAATGATCATAAAAAAATTCTGGGAAGTGAAAAAGTTTATACCGATATAAAAACTATAAATAAATTTACAGAAAATCTTGATTTCAAATTAACCAACGCACAAAAAAGAACTATTGAAGAAATTCTTGATGATATGAATAAAAATTCACCTATGAAGAGACTTCTACAGGGAGATGTTGGTTCAGGCAAGACAATAGTCGCTGCTTGTGCTGTTTACTCTACAAGTAATGCAGGCTACAAATCAGCTTTAATGGCTCCTACCGAAGTTTTAGCTGAACAGCATTACAATTCACTTAATCCTATTTTGGAAAAATATGATATTAAATCATATCTACTCACATCATCAGTTAAGGAAAGAGATGAAATAATTAATCAAATGTCTTCACCAGATCCTGTTTTTTTTATTGGAACACATGCATTAATTCAAGACAGTATTGAATTCAACAACTTAGGTCTTGCAATTATTGATGAACAACAAAGATTTGGAGTTGATCAAAGGAAAAAATTAATTGACTCTAGCAATATTACACCGCATCAAATTGTAATGACTGCTACTCCAATACCAAGAACAACTGCCCTTGCGGTATACGGAGACTTAGACATATCGATAATAGATGAATTACCCCCCGGACGGCAAGAGATTGAAAACATATTACTTTCAGGTCTTGATGACGACAACAATAAAGTCGCAGAATATTGCAACAATCATTTAAAAAATAATTCACAAATCTTTGTAGTGTGTCCCTACATAGATGAAAGTGAAAATAAAGATATTAAAGCTGCTGAAAGAGTATTTGAACAATATGAATCACTATTCCCTTCAAAAACTGTTGCACTTTTACACGGAAGAATGAAATCTGAAGAGAAAGAATTAATCATGCAAAAGATGAATAACGCTGAAATTGATGTCCTGGTATCAACAGTTGTAATTGAGGTAGGTATTGATATTCCGAATGCAACATTAATGATTATTGAAAGTGCAGAACGTTTTGGTTTGAATCAATTACACCAATTAAGAGGAAGAGTTGGAAGGGGAAATAAAAAATCACAGTGTGTTTTTCATATTAGTAATAAGTTAGATATGGACTCTATTACTGATGTTGGCAAGAAGAGACTGTCAGCAATAATTTCAACAAATGACGGATTTAAACTATCCGAGCTAGATTTACAAATCAGGGGAGAGGGTAAAGTAACTGGAACAGATCAGTCAGGACTATCTGATTTAAAAATTGCAGATTTACGTTACGATTATGAAATTTTAAGCTCGTCAAAAATTTTTTTTGAAACAGAGTTATCAAAAGAATTAGAAGAAAAAATATATTCTGAGGCTGTAATGTTGTTCCCACATTTTACAAAAGTTGATGACACAACATGAAAATAATATCTGGAAATTATAAAGGGCAAAATATACTCACTATAAATGATCCTAAAACTCGCCCAATGATGAGTATTGCGCGGGAAGGTATTTTCAGTTCTTTACAATTTAACATTAAAGATGCCATGATCTTAGATCTATATGCTGGTTCTGGAAGCATGGGACTTGAAGCTTTAAGTAGGGAAGCCAAATATGTAACTTTCGTTGAAACCTCTGATAAATGTATAAGTATACTGAATAAAAATTTACTCAAGTTTGATACAAACTACAACATTCAAAAAATGTCTGTCGATAATTACATTTCTAATGCTTTCGATAAATTTAATATTGTATTCTACGATCCACCATTTGATTTTGAAGATTCTAAAGTAGCACAAGAGATTCTTACTCTTGAATCACTTTTAGAAAAAAATGGCTACATTGTGTGTCATAGACACATTAAGTCTGTTACTGAGATTTTATCGAAAAACCTAGAAATAAATAAAGAAAAAAACTACGGACAAAGTAGAATTTTATTAATAAAGAAAATATGAAAGTACTTATACCAGGTTCATTTGACCCACCAACTAATGGTCATATTGATGTAATAAATAGATGTTCTCAAGTTTTTGATGAAGTTTTAGTGGGAGTAGTAGTAAATCCTTCTAAAAAATCATTATTCACGACAGATATTAGAGAGCTAATGTTAAACGAAATTCTTTCTGAGTCTAGTAACGTGTACATAAAAACTTTTGAAGGATTATTAGTTGATTTTGCAAAAGCTAATGAAGTTCAAGCAATTGTAAAAGGGCTTCGTGCGATGACAGATTTTGATTATGAATTTCAGATGGCTCAGATGAATTCAAACTTAGCAGATTTTGAAACAATATTTATACCAGCTTCACCAGAATATGGCTATGTTTCCAGCTCCATGGTTAAAGAAATAGATTCCTACGGAGGAGATGTAACTAAGTTGGTACCTCCTAATGTTCTTAAGAGGATGAAAAATGCCTGAAAATGATGAAATAAACTTTAAAGAAGTAATAAGCGGGAAACAAAAAGTTGAATATGTTGACCAGCTTGAAGTTCTAAGGGAAAAACTAAATTCTGGGAGTTTTCTGAAAAGTCGATCTAGTAAAAAAGAGCTTATTGAAATTGTTGAAAACCTAATAGACATACTTCCTGTTGAGATGAGAACTGCCCGTTGGCTTGTCAGAGAACAAGATACTTTCTTAAATGAAGCTAAGGAAGAGTCTCAGAACATAATCAACAATGCAAAGAGAGAATCTGAAAGTCTAATATCCAACTCTTACGTATTGCAAGAAGCTGTAGTAGAAGCAAATACTTTAATAAAACAGGCTGAAAAAGAAGCCCAAGCATACAGGATGAAAATTGAAGATGAGATGGACTCCTTGTTTACCGACCTACAATCAAAACTTGAACAACTCAATGCATATGTTGCTAATGAAAAATCTTTACTTAGGAAACCCAGAGAAATTATAGACCCCGAATAATCATGTCTAAATTAAATACTGTTTTTAACTTGGATAAAGTAATAAATACTAATTCAGACTTAACTATTAATGAAGAAGGATTACTTAACATTAAGTACTCTGGAACAACTGCTTCTGATGAATCTAATTCACAATTAAAAGGTTTAATTACTAGAGATGGTGATTATTTACACATTAAATTAGAAGTTAAATTTTCATTGAACAATGAATGTTCAAGGTGTTTAAAAATTACTAAAAGTGAAGAATCAATCGAGGTTATTGAAAAACTTTATCTTAAAAATCAAAATGAATATGACTTAGATTTCAATAATGACTTAATTGATATATATCCAATACTTTCGGAAAAAGTTATAGATAGTATTTCTCTAGTAACTCTTTGTAGTAGTGAATGTTTAGGATTATGCTCAATTTGCGGAAAAGACCAAAATTTAAATAAATGTTCTCATGAAGAAAAAAACTTAAAAGAAAGTCCATTTTCTTCTCTAAGTGAGCTAGATTTGTAAGTTGAAAGGAAATTAAATGGCCGTACCAAAGAAGAAAATGTCTAAGTCCAGAACTAGAAGAAGGAAAGCTACTCATAAAGTCAGCAAACCTCATTTTATGATAGATCCAGAAACAGGTGTTGCTAAGCAATCCCACAGAGTTAATCCTGTAGATGGAACATACAACGGACGTCAAGTAAAAGAACCTGAAACTAGTTAATATATAACTTATGAATACTATTGCTGTCGATGCAATGGGCGGTGATTCTGCTCCCGAAGAAATAGTTAAGGGTGCAATAAAAGCGAAAAATCTTGGAATAGATATTATTCTATGTGGAGATAAAAATCTTATCGAACCATTTTTAAAAGATTCAGAAATTCCAGTAGTCCACTTTCCAGAAGTAATTTCAATGGATGAAGATCCAGCGCGTGCAATTAGATCTAAAAAAAACTCATCAATTGTCGGGGCTATGCAGTTAGTAAAAGAGAACAAAGCTGCGGCAGTATTTTCTGCTGGTTCGACAGGAGCTAGTTTAGTTGCAGCTATATCTGTATTGGGAAAAATAAAAGGTGTTATCCGCCCTGCTATTGCCTCAGTTCTTCCTTCAGTAGAGGGAGAGATAGTTCTGTTAGATTCTGGAGCAAGTTTAGAGGTTAAACCTAAAGTTCTTCTTCAGTTTGCAGCAATGGGTTCAAAATTCGCAGAAGTTTTGTTTAATATTAACTCTCCTAAAGTTGGTTTACTAAATAACGGTGAAGAATCATCAAAAGGAAGAGATCTAGAACAAAGCACCTACAAACTCTTAAAAGCTTCAAATTTAAACTTTATTGGAAATGTAGAGGGAAGAGATTTTGCTACAAATGCTGCAGATGTCTTCGTTACCGATGGATTTACAGGAAATATTGTTTTAAAAACGATGGAAGGAACAGCTAGACTTCAGCAAAAAATGATAAAAAAATCTTTTATGGAAAACTTGTTTAAACCATTACTACTCCCTGTAAATAAAGCGCTGAAACCAGTTAAAGATAGACTTGATCCTGATAAAACTAATGGAGCCTACCTTCTAGGTGTAAATGGCATTGTAACCATAGCTCACGGTTCATCTACTTCTGAAGCTGTTATGAATTCAATTATTTTTTCGCACAAAACGGTTGAAACTGGATTTATAACTAAATTCGCAGAGACAATCTCTGAACTATGAGTGAAAATTCATTAGCAAGCTTCGAAGAGGTAATTGGATATACATTTAAGAATAAAAAATTTCTTAAAATTGCTCTTACTCATAAATCATACATAGATGAACATCCAACTTATGAATCAAACCAGCGATATGAATTTCTTGGTGATGCAATTTTAGATTTTGATCTAACCAATTACCTATTTAACAAATATCCAGATTTAGAGGAAGGAAGTCTTACAAAGATTCGCTCTAGCGCTGTTAATCAAGCAGCACTTGTCTCACTTGGACATAAGATTTCAATTGGAACCTATTTATATTTAAGCAAACCAGAAGAGTCTACAGGTGGAAGAATGAAGGACTCTATAGTAGAAGATGCTGTTGAAGCTCTTATTGCGGCTTTATTTTTTGATGGTGGTTTAGATACCGTAAATGATTTTGTTTCAAAATATATTTATCCAAATATCAAGGAATTGTCAGAAGACCCAGGGTCAAAAGATTATAAAACTAGATTGCAAGAATATTACGCAAAACAAGGGAAAAAAGTTACATATGTTGATAACTCGGCCGGACCTGATCACAATAAACAGTTTGTATCAGATGTAATTTTAGAAAATAATGTAATTGGTACAGGTAAAGGTAAATCAAAAAAAAGCGCACAACAACACGCTGCCAAGCAAGCGCTCGATAAGGTTAGCTAAGAAAAACATAACTTGTTATAATTTGGTCCTATGGATGGCTATAAAGTAGTTTTAACTCGTAATGGTGTTGAGGAATCTTTTCACGATATAAATATAGTACATTCTAAATCTCCCGAAAGTTTTGGATATTTTCCACGGTCTGCAATAAAACCTTTCCAGTTAATCCCTCTTGTACATGAATTACTCAAAAAGAAGATTGAAATAGATTTAAGTGAAATAGCTATATTTTGTGCATCTCACTCCGGTGAACTTCACCACACTGAGAAAGTTAAAGCTACTGCCGAAAAATACTCCTTAAACTATGAAGATATATATTGTGAAAAACAGATACCTTTTCATGGGGAAACATACAAACTGTTAATGCAAAATAATAAAAATTACACAAAACTTCATAACAATTGTTCAGGTAAACATGTTGGAATGTTACTATTTTGTCAATTATTAGGTTTAAATTCAGAAGATTATCAAAACTTAAGACATCCCTTACAACAAAAAATAGATTTATTTTATAGAGATCTCTTTGAGGTGGAAGATTTATTTTATGGAATAGACGGTTGCGGCCTTCCTGCTCCATATATAAATAGCAATACTTTCTTGTCTGCTGTAGATAAGTTGAACACATCAAAGCGATATAAAGAATCGTGGATGGTTGTATTTAATTCATTCATTTCTCATCCTGAATACACAGCTGGTACGGATAGAGTTGACACAATTCTCATGAAGGAAAGCAAAGATGATGTTTTAATTAAAGCTGGTGCTGAAGGTTCAATGTTTTTTACCGATCTTGAGAATAGTACAATTATTAAATGTAAGGATGGTTCTAAAAGGGGAATTGATATTGCATCTATGTACTATGGTAAAAAATTAGGGTACATTGATAATAAGACGTACAGTAATTTCATCAGGACATTTACTCACAACAATCAGAACACTAAGGTTGCAGAGATCGAAATAATAGAAATATAAACTAAATACTCATAATTTACTGATTTTTTAGTATAATTATTGCAACAACAGGGTAACAATGTATTTAAAATCGATAGTCGTAAATGGCTTTAAGTCATTTGCTGAAAGAGTTAATATTGATCTTTCTAACAAGGTCAATGTAGTCGTAGGGCCAAATGGTTCTGGTAAATCTAACGTAGTTGATGCTATTTCTTGGGTATTAGGGACACAAAGTCCTGGAGCACTGCGTACTAACAAAATGGAAGATGTCATTTTTGCAGGTACAGAGAAACTTTCAGAAAAAGGGTTTGCGGAAGTTTATTTAAATTTTGTTGTCGATGCAGATAAATTTAATGGTTCTGAAGAGATTTCTATTGGTAGAAAACTTTATCGAGATGGTGCATCCGAATACTTCATGAATGGACTTAACTGTCGGTTATTAGATATACAAGAATTTCTGAGTGACTTAGGTATTGGAAAACAGCAACACACCATAATTTCTCAAGGCCAAATTGCAGAAATATTAAATTCAAAACCCGAAGATCACCGAATTACAATAGAAGAAGCGGCAGGTATTCTTCCTTTTAAACTTAAAAAAGATAAAGCATTGAGACGAATTGAATCTGGCGATAAAGAGATTAAAAGAGCTAAAGATGTTCTTAGAGAAATTAATAAGCAATTAAAACCTTTAAAAATTCAAGCTGAACAGGCACAAGCACACGAAAGTCTTAATGTTTCCCTTCTAGAACATAAAACAAATTTAAATATGCTTAAATATACTATTTTTGACAACAAAGAAAAAGATATATCTATCCAGCTGGATGAAATCACCAATAAATTAAAAAATGTAGTTTCAGCAACTGAAGCTGCAAAAAAACTTAAATCAAACTTAACATCCGAACTTGGTCAAGGTGTATCTATAAGTTCCCTTTTTAAAGACTATTCCAACAAGCTTTCCACTAAGTCCGAACAAGTTAAATCTGTAGCCCAAATTGCTACTGAAAGACTAGATAATTTAGAAAGAGAAAGCATCAGAGAAGAACAACGTCTCTCTGATCTTCAGAATAAAGTACTTGCAAATACATTAACAATTAATGATCTTTCTAATAAGTTGATAACTAGAAAAGATACACTCACTGACCTTAATCAGAATTTAGAATCTCTAAATAAACAGATTAATGAAAATAACAAAAATCAATCTGCATCCCTAGAAGTGAACGAAGCAATCCTAGAAAAAGATTTAGATTATCTCAAAGATATAGTTTCTAAACTCGAGGTCAACCTTTCTGCTTCTGAAGAAACTTTTAATAGGTGGCAACAGGATAAAGAGTCAACCAAATCTCTGCTTGAAAAACACAACTCCTTAATATCTAATAAATTTACACTTAAGAGTTCTTTTTCGAAAGTACGCAAAAACATAAACAGTATTATTGATAGGGAAGTAGACACTACAAAGATAAATCTTGATGTATTAAAACTAGAATATAACAAGAAACTAGATATATTAAATTCAAAAATAGATCAACAAAATATTATTTCCAACAACACATCCTATAAAGAGGAACTTAAAAACCAAGAAGTTTCTCTACGCGCTAAGCTAAAGTCGCTTGAAGATGATATAACCTCAAGATCAAATCAATTAGTTTCTGCAGCAGAACAAATAAAGTTTTTAACTAATGAAAACTCTGACTTACAACTCACTATCGATGAAATTCACTACGCTCCTGATACAGATTATAAAAATGAACTAGAAAACATTATTGCTGAATCAACAAAGTTAATTCAAATTCTAAATACTTCATCTGAATCAATGCTTTCTCAAGCAGATTTGTATGAACAAAAACATGGAAACAAAAATTCTAAAATTTCAGAACTTGATGATGAGATAGAATCGTTAAATAAAACTTACATTTCATTAAATGATGAAAAAAGTAACCTTTCTATTCAAAAGGCAGAATATTCATCAGAAAAAGCCCATCATTATTCGACGCTTGTGAATATGTACGGAATAGAAATGAGACAAATTCAAGGTTTCGATCCAGAACTTCACAATCAAAATGAAATGGAAAATGACATAAGAAGTATAGAAGAACAAATTGAAAAAATAGGTGTTGTTAATTATCTAGCTAAAACAGATTACGAACAACTAGATGCACGTCACCAAGAAATATCTGCTTCGATTGAAGACTTAACTTCATCTAAAAAAGAACTTTTATTGCATATTAAAGAAATAGAAGATGAAATCGAATTTAGAATTGATTCATCATTTAACTCTATATCAGTTCATTTTGCAGAAATCTTTGAACAGTTATTTCCAGGAGGAAAAGGTTCCCTAGAGTTAACGAATAAAGAAAATCTATTGGAAACTGGAATTGAAATTAATGTTCAGCCTAAAGGTAAAAAAGTTAAAAAACTTAGTTTATTATCAGGTGGAGAAAGATCTTTAGCCGCTATTGCTTTCCTTTTTGCTATCTTCAAATCATTTCCTTCACCTTTCTACATACTAGATGAAGTCGAAGCAGCATTAGATGATGCAAACCTTCACAGAATGATTAATTTATTAAATTATGTCAAAGATGATGCTCAATTTATAATTGTTACCCACCAACAACAAACGATGCATGCTGGAGATATATTATACGGAGTTACAATGGAGCCTGGTTCAGGGTCAAGAATATTTATAAAAACAAAATCTGAATTTGAAAATCTAATTGCAAATGAAAGTAATATCGATGAATGATTCTGATAATAATCTTGCTAAATTAGCTGAAGATATTGCAAAGACTGCATATGCGCCTTATTCTAAATTTCGTGTAGGTGCTGCACTAATTACAAGTAGTGGGAATATCTATACCGGTTGCAATATAGAAAATGCTTCTTATCCAGCAACGGTTTGCGCAGAAGATGTTGCCGTATTTAAAGCCATCTCTGAAGGAGAAACAAAAATAGAAACCTTAGCTGTTGCTTGCATAGATGCAGACGAACATCCAATATTTCCTTGCGGAGTTTCAAGACAACGTATGTCTGAGTTTGGTACTGAAAATGTTATTGTCGTTCATAAGGGTGAATCTAAAAAATATACATTTGAGGAAGTGCTTCCCTTTGACAATAAAATTAAATTTACTGATTAAAGATTTTCTATTAATTTTGGAATAATACTTAAAGTATCCCCAACAATACCCAAATCAGCAATTTGAAATATAGGTGCCTCTTCGTCCTTATTAATAGCAATTATAAACTTAGAATCTTTCATTCCTACCTGATGCTGAGTTGCTCCTGAAATTCCACAAGCTATGTATACATCAGGTTTTACTGTTTTACCAGTTTGCCCAACTTGTTGCGAGTAGGGCATCCAGCCAGCATCAACAATAGCTCTTGTTCCACCAATAGCTGCATTTAATTTTGATGCCAGTTCATTTATATATTTTAGATTATCAACATCAACCATTCCTCTACCTGCAGAAATTACAATTTTTGAATCCTCTAGTTGTGGGCCAGATTTTTCTTCTACAAAAATATCATGTACGTCAACAGTAAGATCATTATTTTCAATTGTTAAAGTTGTGAAGTTATTGTTTAATGCAACATCTACAGGTTCAAAAGATTTTGGTCTTACTATAAGTATTTTTACTTTGGAGGTCACATTTGTATAGTATTCACTTTCACCACCATCTATAGAATTAGTAGTTGTGATTATAGAGTCATTAACTTCGAAATTTATAACATTAGATACTGGACTTGAATTTAGATCAACTGAGAGGAAGCCCGCTATGTCTCTTCCTACGTATGTAGATGAAGCTAGAACAAGCTCTATCCCATCAGAATTTATTTTTTCAGATATTTTGTCCGCCACACCTGAAAGTGACAATGCATCAGGATTTACTTTAATGTATGTTACGTCAAACGAATCTGATCCAATTGATGGCCCTTCTTCAGAGCCAATAACTACTAAGTTAAACTCTAAACTGTTTTCTTGGAGTTTAGAGATGATTTCAAGAGTGCCTGCTGAGAGGCTTCCATTGCTAACTTCTCCAATTAATAAGGATTTCATATTGCTTTTATTTCTTTCAATTTTTCAATAATTAGAGTGAAGCCATCACCTTCATCAACATGTTTTTCACCACTTTTTTCAGAAGATATTGATTTAATTTCAACGAATTCTTGATTTTGTTCTGCTGTAAACTCTAAAGCTGATAATTCTACAACTTCAACTTCTTTTGATTTTGCTGCCATAATATCTTTAAAGTTTGGATATCTTGGTTCTACACCACTAGCTGTGACAGAAATAACACACTTGTCTGGCATTACTACTTTTTCAGAACCTGTAATAGTTTGTCTAGTTAAAACAATTTGTTCACCTATGTCTATTCCCTTTACATATGAAACGCATGGTAGATTAAGGTATCTAGAAACTTGTTGAGGTACAACTCCTGAATAACCATCTGAAGATTCAGTCCCAAAAATAACTACATCTGCTTCAGCAATTTTAGCTATTCCACTTAAAATATTTGATGTCATGAGTGAGTTTGAATTTTCAAGGGCAGGATCTTCAATAACAAGTGCTTTGTCCGCGCCCATCTGGAGAGCTTGTTGAATACCTTTTTGTGTTCCTAGTTTCCCCATACTGATGACTGTTACTTCTGCATCAAACTTTTCTTTAAGTTGTAATGCAACTTCTATTCCATACCTATCTGTATCATCTAAAACTTGTTCGTCTGGTCTTGCAATATTTCCGCCGTCATAAGTTACAGTTATTGCGGGGTCAGGTATTTGTTTGGCACATACTGCAATTTTCATATTTTCATATTCTAATAAATGTTTCAATAATAGATAAACAGATTTTTGTTTATTTATTGACTACAGTTTTAAAAAATGATGTACCATCATCAAAAATATCAGGAATATCAAAAAAGTCACATATAGTTGAAGCTATATCAGCAAATGAAGATCTTTCACCTATATTTATTCCTTCAAGAGTAGTTGTATAGGCCACTAGTGGCACAAATTCTCTTGAATGGTCGGTTTTACCATCTGTAGGATCAGTTCCATGGTCACCAGTAATTATTAGTAAGTCTTCGTCTTGTAAATTATTAAGTAATTTATCTAACCCTGAATCAATAATCTTTAATCCTTCATAATAACCCTTAGGATCTTCTCTGTGTCCGTAAACCATATCAAGGTCCACTAGGTTTATAAAGTAAAAATCATATTTTGGTTCTTTTAATAGATTATTTAATTTGTCCAAACCGTCCAAATCACCTTCTGTATGGATTGATTCATTAAGAAATTCGTGGCCAAATAAATCACTAATTTTACCAACACCAAAGTTTTTATACCCATGGCTACTTAAATGACTTAAAATAGTATTACCAGGGGGAGTAATTCCAAAATCTTTTCTATCGTATGTTCTTACAAAGTTACTAACTTCACCTTTAAAAGGTCTTGCGATAACTCTACCAATATTGAATTTATTACAGACTTTTCTTGCAATCATTGAAACTTCATATAATTCTTTAAGACTCAACACATCTTCATGTGCTGCAATTTGAAAGACTGAATCACCTGATGTATATAGTATTAATGCCCCTGTCTCAAGATGTTCTTGTCCAAGTCTATTAATGATTTCTGTACCTGATGCGTGACAATTTCCAATAAATTTATACCCTGTCAACTTTTCTACTTCTGAAACAATTTCTAAAGGGAATCCCTCCGGGAATACGTTAAATGCTTCATTTGTAACTAGCCCTGCAATTTCCCAGTGTCCAGTCGTAGAGTCGTTACCTAATGATTTTTCTGCAAGTCTTCCGACAACTCCACTAAAGTTTTCTGACTTTACTCCAGAAATATCTGTCATTTGTCCAAAACCTAATCTATCAAATGTTGGTAAATTTAAAGGACCTACAGCTTTAGAAACATTACCAAAAGTGTTTGCACCTTCATCACCATATTCTTTCGCATCAGGTGCTTCACCTACACCAAGTGAATCAATAACTAGAAGTACACATTTTTTAGTCATTTTGTTTTAAACTGTTCCAAACAGTCGATCACCCATATCTCCAAGACCTGGAACTATGTAAAAATTTTCATTTAACTTTTCATCAATAGATGCAGTTAACAATGTAATGTCAGGATGTTTTTCTGAAATGAACTTTATACCCTCTGGAGATGAAATAACAGTTAATGCGTATATTTTTCTTGGGCTATATTTTTTAACTGTGTCTATAGCAAAAGATAAGGACCCACCTGTTGCTAACATTGGCTCAAGTATAAATATATCTTTATCTTTGACTTCTGGCAGATTTTCATAATAATTTTCTGGTTCAGCAGTTTCTTCGTTACGCTGTACTCCAATGTAGCCAAATGTCATGTTAGGTATTAAATCTTTGGGACCATCTATTAATCCCAGGCCTGCTCTTAATACTGAAATAGCTACTGTGTTTGAAGTTAATTCTTTCCCTTTTGTCTCCACTAGAGGTGTATTAATTTGTTTATCTTTTAGGTCTAATTCTTTAGTAGCTTCAATAATTAACAAATACGACAACTTAGATGCAGCTAGTCTGAATGTCTCAAAGGTGGTATTTTTGTCTCTTAAAATAGTCAAATAATGTTGTGAAAGTGGGTGTTCTAGTTCAATAATTTCCATTAAAGATAGAGTAGTTAATTTTTAAAATGATTTCTACCTTTATTATTTTAAAGATATATTATTAAATCTGACTGTTTAAGATGCAGTTAAAGTAATATAGAATTTCGTAATTAATAAGGAAATACAATATGGCAGTAAAAATTAGGCTCGCTCAAAGAGGTAAGAAAAAAACTCGTACCTACAGAGTCGTAGTAGCCGATGCTCGCTCACCTCGAGATGGTAAATTTATTGAAGATTTAGGATTTTATAATCCACATGACAATCCATCTACAGTAGAAATAGACGTAGAAAAAGCAGTTTCATGGCTAGATAAGGGTGCTCAACCATCAGAACGTGCACAAAAATTACTTGAAATATCTGGAGCGTGGGCACAGTGGAGATCTACTAAAGGTGAAGTTGTATCTATACCTACTCCGCCCGAAACAAAAATTAAAAGTAGTTCTAAAGCCAATAATAAAAAAAATGAAGCTGAGGCTGAGGTTGAAGCCGAATCAGCTGACACCAACGAGGGAAGTGAAGAAGAATAATGTCTGAATCAGGAAATATAGTTAAAAATGTAGTTGAGTACATTGTTACCCAAATTGTTGAAAATGAAGATGAGGTTAAAGTCGAAGTTGCTTCGTCAACAGATGATAAAGTCGCCATTGAAGTTAGAACTTCATCTAACGATATGGGTCGTGTGATTGGTAAAAGAGGCCGTGTAGCAAGAGCTATTAGAACTGTTGCACAAGCTGCTGCTGATGAAGAAGGTTTAGATTCATCAGTCGAATTTATTGACTAAAAACACAGAATTCACCCTAGGCAAACTAGGAAAACCACATGGTTTAAAAGGTTACATGTATTTAAACCACGATCCATTCTTTAGAAAACATGATTTAACAGGTTTAACAGTATTTGTTGAAGAAGAAAAATATGTAATCCATGATTTCAAAAGACACCTCAAAGACAGATATCTTATACAATTTAAGGATTTTGAATCTATAAACGATATTGAAACATTCAGAAATAAGGATATTTCTATATCATCAAGCCAAATTACTAAATTTATGAACGATAAGTTGCCATGGCCAGGTTTTTTTCTACACGAAACAATCAATTCAATATATCGTATAAAAAATTATTTTTATGCAAATGAATTAATTTATCTAACCATAAATAATGTTGAAGATGTTGTTGTGCCTTACAATAGTGAATTTTTTAAATATGAAGATGGAGAACTGGAGTTAGTAAACTTCGATTTAACTTAAAAGCCATTTCATTAAATCATTAGTAATTTCATCATCAAGTAAGTTTTCTGGATGCCACTGTATGCCTATTGCTTCCCATTCACTTGTACTTTCAATACCCTCAATTAAGTTATCTTCAGATACTGCAGACACTTTCAGGTTTTCTCCTAATTTATTAATAACTTGGTGGTGAATACTATTAACTCCTACAGTTCTGTTACTAGTGACAGAACTTAATAAAGTATCTTCCAATATATTAATATCATGTATATGTCTTGACGCCGCTTCGTTAATCTGCAGATGTTCAATTTCAGTATCAAAAGTGTCATTAATGTCTTGGTGCAGGGTTCCTCCTTTATAGACATTGAGGAGTTGGTGACCTCTACAAATAGCCAGAGTTTTAATTGAATTTTCTTCGGCAATTTTTAAAAGATTAAGCTCAGTGTGATCTCTTTCATCAGAGACCCTAGAAGTCTTATCATGTAAATCTTCACCATAAACTTTTGGGTTTATATCTCCACCACCAGTAATGATAAGTCTGTCAAAATTGGATTTTGTAAACTCAATTGAAAGGTTTTGTGGGGGCACAATAATTGCTTCGGCATCGTACTTGTTGCACAAATGTATAAAATTCATGTTCAGTACTGAACATTTTATTTCACCAGGTGACATTGTTACATCTTCAACACCTGTTGAAATTGCTATCAACTTAGTCATTTATCATAAAGATAGATTGTACTTCAACACTTACATTTAAAGGTAAACTCGCAACTCCGACTGCTGATCTAGTTGCTTTCTCATTAAATGTTTCAGCTAATTTGTCAGTAAAACCATTAAGTACACTGGCGTGATCAGTAAATGATGGATCTGAGTTTACAAACCCAACTACATTAATAGGAGTTAAAGTTTCCAATTTATATTCTGAACTTAATGTAGCTAATGTTAAGTCGGCACATAGTGTTGCTGCCTTGTAAGCTTCTTCAACGCTAATTTCACTTGGAACTTTACCAGTAAATTTAGTTTTCTTATCAATAGGTATATGACCAGCAGTGTATATAAGATTTCCTGCTCTTTTAACTGTTACATAATTTCCAACTGCTTTTGGAGCTTCAGGTAAAGTCATTTCAGCTATTGCTTACTAATGTATTAACTAGGTCAACTATTCTATTTGAATAACCCCACTCATTGTCATACCAACACACGACCTTGATATGGTTTCCATCTAAAAGTTGTGTAGAGGATGCATCATAGATACTTGAATGAGAATTTTGTAAAATATCGGTTGAAACTAAAGGTACGGATGAATACTCAAGAATTCCTTTTAGCTCATTTTCTGCGGCGGATTTTACTGCACTATTTACCTCTTCAATAGTCACTTGTTTTTCCAGTTCTACAACTAAGTCAACAACACTTCCATCTGGAACAGGTACCCTCATTGCCATACCATCTAATTTTCCATTTAATTCCGGCAACACCATTCCTACTGCTTTAGCTGCACCAGTAGATGTTGGAATGATATTTTGGGTTGCACTTCTCCCTCTTCTAAAATCTTTATGAGTAGTTTCTGCAAGCGCTTGATCGTTTGTATATGCATGTATGGTTGTCATTAAACCTGATTTGATTCCAAAACTGTCATTTAGGACCTTAGCAATAGGCGCTAAACAGTTTGTAGTACAAGAAGCGTTAGAAATTAGCTGTGAGTCATCTTTAATATCATCATCATTTACCCCAAGTACGACTGTTGCATCAATCTCATCTTTAGGTGGTACCGTTAATACAACTTTCTTTGCACCAGCTGATATGTGTTTTTCAAGAGATTTTCTATCAGCAAATATTCCAGTAGATTCAATAACGATATCTACTTCAAGTTCTTTCCAAGGAAGCTCGGCTGGATCAGCTACTGAAACTAATTTTATTTCTCTTTCGTCGATTTTTAGCATATCTCCTTCAAGTTTTACATCATTTTCAAGTACACCCATTACAGAGTCATGTTTAAGAAGGTATGATAAGTTTTCATAGTTTCCAAGATCATTTATAGCCACTACATTCAAGTCTGAATTGTTTTCTATAATGATTCTTAAAATCGATCTACCAATTCTTCCAAAACCGTTTATTGCGATATTACTCATGTGTACTACTTTCTGAGAGCTTGTTAATTGTATCAATAATTCTTGCACTGTAGCCCCACCCATTATCAAACCAGATAAGAACTTTGATTTTGGTATCATTTATACCCATAGTTGCTAATCCGTCAATAATGCCAGAATGTGAATTTCCAACAACATCTGAAGAAACTATGGGGTCAAAGGTTATATCAAGGACTTTATTGTAAGGTAAGTTTTTTATTGCTTCTTGTATTACTTGATTAACACGTTCTGAAGAAGCAGGTTTTTGTATATCGATTGTTAAGTCAACTGTGCTTCCGTCAGGTACCGGAACGGTCATTGAAGAGGATGCAACTTTGTCTTTCATAAATGGCAATACAGTTTCAATAACTTCTGAAGATTTGGTAATACCAGGGATAATATTTTCTCCAGCTGCTCTATTAAGTCTAAATCCCTCTCCTGCAACATCTGCTAAACGGTTTGAATTTGAGTATCCATGTACTGTTGTTAAAAATGCTCTATCCACTCCGAATTCATCATTTAAAATTCTTAAAAGTGGAGCAACTGCGTTCGCTGTATTTGAACCTAAAGATATTTTGTTATTTGTAAAATCAACTTTTGCGTCATTTGCACCAGGAACATAGATTTGTATATCACTTCCAGATTTTGGAGTAGAGGCGATTAAGACCCTTTGACACCCTTTTTCAATGTGTGCGTTTACTTCGTCAACATCTTGTTGCCTTCCTGTTGATATTATTAAAATATCTGTTTCAAGTTCACTCCAAGAAGACTCTGAAGCATCTTTCCAAGTATTAAAAACTATATGTTTACCATTTACTTTAAATCCAGTGTCAGTTGTTTCGATTTCCGCGTCAAGTTTTCCATAAATCGTATCATATTTAAGTAAGTAGAGAAGATTATCCTTATCAGCTATATCAGAAATAGAAACGATATTGATTAAATCATCATTTAGAGTTTGTCTTAGAAGGTCTCTACCTATTCTTCCGAAGCCAAGAATTGAAATGTTCATTTATTCCCCATACATCCAAATCATAATCATAAATGAATGAATAGTTAAATTGTGTTAAATTTATTAAATATTTGTTAATTCTAAGGTATAAGTAATGGTGTTAAGGGAAACAATAGAAGAATATTTATTTGGAGATAGACCCACTTCAGAACTATCTTCTCAGGCATTTGATGTAAAGACATCAAATTTTGGAGAAAAAATAACATATAGCCCAAAAGTCTTTATTCCTCTTACTACTTTGTGTCAAGATTCATGTGCATACTGTACATTTGTAAAGTCTCCAAAAGAAGGAGGAACATATCTTAATTATGAAGAAGTGGATGCTATTGCTTCAGTAGGCGTATCTGCAGGATGCTATGAGGCATTATTTACTCTTGGAGACAAACCAGAACTTAAATGGGACTTTGCTCTCGAACAATTAAATACATTTGGATTCTCATCAACTCATGAATATCTCATTGAAAATATGAAAAAAATACACAATAAACATAATATATTCCCTCACGCCAATCCTGGATTGATGTCTAGAGATGAAATTATCAACTATAAGAGATTCTCACCGTCCGGTGGTTTAATGCTTGAAAGCTATTCTCCAAAACTTTTAGAAAAAGGAAAAGCTCACTACAAGGCTAAAACAAAACAAATAGAACTGAGACTTGAAACACTGGAGAATGCACAGGAAGTAAAATATCCGATGACAACTGGGTTACTGATTGGGATTACCGAAACTAAAGATGAGTTAATAGAAGACATTTTCAGATTGATTGAAACATGTAACAAAAATTCTGCTGTCCAGGAGATAATATTGCAAAATTTTAGAGCTAAACAAAATACACTAATGAGGAATAATGCAGAAGTGATAAATGATCTGTTTTTAAGAATTATTGCAACGGTGAGAATATTTCTTCATGGACACATATCATTACAGGTTCCACCTAACTTGTTACCGGAGGTTGAAATTTATCTTACCAGTGGCATAAATGATTTAGGTGGTATATCACCTAAAACCATTGACTGGGTTAACCCCGATCATCTATGGCCAGATATTGAAAATTTAAAAAATCTAACAATCAAAAGTGGTCAATCTCTAATCAAAAGATTACCTGTATATCCAAAGTTCATAAATAATGAATGGTTAAGCCCACGGGTATTAGAAAAAGTTAGTAATGTTATTGATAAAGATGGATATCCAAAAATATGACAGATAATAATATTTCCTATTTAAGAATTCGCCCTTGTGACAGCGACAATGAGATATATTTGAGTTCAAGGCATAAAGAAGGCACTTCCGCATTTACATTAAAGAATGATACTAAAGTAGATTTTAATTCATTGCTTGTAAAAGGGTTCCAAACAATAACCTCAGATCTTTCAATAGAGGCATCCGCATGGTTTATTACTGATGAGACGATAGGTCATAAATTAACTCAATACTCAAAAAGATTAATTTATAGATATAACGGTAATAAAGAAAATGCGCTTGAGGTTATATCTCGTCATAAACCTGGATATGTTCTAGTCGAAGATTCAGAAGATATACAATTTTTTAAATCTATAAATGCAACTACAGACTTCAAAGTCTCTATATATGCAAACTCCATAGACATTGCTCAAAAAGCTATTTTAAAAGGAGTTGATGATTTATTTCTTAGAGATTGGAGTAAAGATCAAATTATTGAGTTGCAAAACACTACTAATAACAATCTTTACGAACGAACTGTACTTTCTCCATTGCTTGAAATTAATGAGGCAAGAAATATTTTAGAAAAAATTGAGTTTACAAATTATCTCCAGACTAGAAATGTAAGAGGATACAAAAGAGAAGTTTCAACCTGGTATCCCGGAAGCGGTGAACCTATTCCAAACTTATTTAATTTTTCTTCAGAAACTCATTCTGACTACAAATCACCTAAATTTGATCAAATTTTAAGCAACTTTGATAAAGCTAATACGCTCTCTGAAGATGATTTATTAGAACTATTTAAAACATCTGGGAAACATATTAACGAGATAGCAGAACTTGCGGATGACTTAACTCGGAGCGTTCATGGTAACAAAGTAACTTTTGTTAAAAATCGAAATATAAATTACACAAACCAATGCTATTACAAATGCGGTTTTTGTGGTTTTTCAAAAGGTCCTCAAAGCCTTGATCTCAAAGAAAAGCCCTATACTTTAACCCCTGATGAAGTGCTTCAGAGAACAATTGAAGCCCATCAAACAGGAGCATCTGAAGTCTGTTTACAAGGAGGCATTCATCCAAGCTATACAGGAGACTTTTATATAGATTTAGTGAAAAGAATTAAACAGGAGTTACCTGAAATGCACATCCATGGCTTTACTCCATTAGAAATATGGCAAGGAGCTAACACAGTTAATAAATCAGTAGAGACCTATCTTGCAGAGCTTAAAGAAGCAGGGTTAGGAACACTACCTGGAACTGCAGCTGAAATTCTCGATGACAGAATAAGGAAGTATTTATGTGATGATAAGATTACATCCTCACAATGGGGATACGTTATGGAGGTTGCTCACTCTATTGGAATTAAATCAACCGCTACAATTATGTTTGGTCATATTGATGATTTAGAGTCATGGGTTAATCATTTTCAACTGATAAAAGATATACAAATTAAGACTAATGGGTTTACTGAAATTGTTCCTCTGCCTTTTGTTCACATGGGTTCGCCTATTTTTCTACAAGGAAAAAGTATGCCTGGGCCAACATGGGATGAAGTCATACTTATGCACGCTTTGGCAAGAATTTACTTCCATAACACTATAGATAATATTCAAGCAAGTTGGGTAAAACTTGGACACGATGGTGCGAAGGTTCTTCTTAGATCAGGAGTTAATGACCTTGGAGGTACATTAATAAATGAAAATATAAGTCGAGCTTCGGGTGCAAATCATGGGCAAGAAACAACTGATACTGAATTTGTAAATCTAATAAAAGATGCAGGAAAAGTTCCTTATTTAAGAAATACACTTTACACTTCCTTTAAAAACTTAGAAGAAATCAGTTCTCAAAATGTTATCAAAATATAATATTGTTTCATTGTTCCCCAGATTAATTGAAGAATGGTTGGAAACTGGAATAATTTCCAAAGCAAATAACAACAATATTTTTGAATTGATGACTACAGATTTACGAAACTTTGGTTTAGGTGATTATCAACAAGTAGATGATGCTCCATACGGAGGGGGACCAGGGATGGTTTTAATGGCTGAGCCCTTGGACAATGCAATTTCTTCTGTAAAATCTGATATAAATATTTTCTTAACACCTTCAGGTAAACAACTTGATGAGGATTTAATACAGGAATTACATTCCTTTAATTCCGCAAATATTATTTGTGGGCGATATGAGGGGTTTGACCAGAGAATTATCGATATGCACAGTGATTATGAAATTTCAGTCGGTCACACGGTTGTATCTGGAGGGGAAGTTCCTGCTTTATTTTTGTTAGAAGCACTTATTAGGAAAATACCTGGAGCTTTAGGTAATGCAGAATCATTAGATGTAGAGTCTTTTACAGATGGTAAATATGACCATCCCGTTTATACCAGACCTGAAATCTACAAAAACATAGAGGTTCCTACAGTACTTTTATCAGGTAATCATAAAAAAATTGAAGAGTGGAAAAAGAATAATTTAAAGGACATATAACGCAAAATAACTTATATAATCCTCTACTGGAGAAGTTATGAATTTAATTGAAGAAATAGAAAAGTCAAAGTTAAAAGAAGAATTACCTTCTTATAAAGCTGGAGACACTGTAAAAGTTAATGTTAAGGTTTCTGAAGGTAACCGTGAAAGAATCCAAACATTTGAAGGCGTCATTATTGCAACAAATGGAGTCGCTTTAAATAAAACTATAACTGTCCGTAAATTATCTTTCGGTGTAGGCGTTGAAAGAATATTTCCTGTACATGCTCCAATAGTAGATTCCATTGAAGTTACAAGAAAAGGTAAAGTAAGAAGATCTAAACTGTACTATCTTAGAGACAGAGTTGGAAAATCTGCCAAAATTAAAGAAGATCGTTCATAACTCATTAAAATTAGAACATCATAAAAATTCTTAAAAACTTACTAACGATTGTAGTAGCTTTATTATTAGCTACTTTATTAAGAACATTCGTTGTCCAGCTATATATAATTCCTTCAGAGTCGATGTCACCAACCATTTCAGTTGCTGACAGAGTATTAGTTGTGAAGGAAGATATTTTACCTATTAAGTATGAGGTTGGGGATATAGTTGTTTTTTATCACCCGGACAGCTATTCAAACATCACAAATGAAGAGAAATTGATAAAATCACTAAAATTTTGGAACTATCTATTTGAATTAGATATTGAAACAGTATATATAAAACGTATCGTAGGGCTACCTGGTGATGAAATAGAAATTGATAACTATGGATCTGTATACAGAAATAACCAAAAAGTAACTTTTGAAGGTATTAATAATGAAACTTTCAGTACAAAATCAAGTTACGTAGTTCCCGAAGATAACTACTTTGTGCTTGGTGACAATCGAGTAAATAGTCAAGATTCTCGCATATTCGGGTTTGTGCCTGATGATAACCTAGTTGGAAAAGCTTTTTACAAAGTATATCCATTTCAAGACTTCCAAAAATTTAATGATTGAAAATACCATATGGTCTGAAAATCCTAATCAGTATGTTATTGGAGCTGATGAAGTTGGAAGAGGATGTTTTGCTGGTCCGATAGTTGGATGTGCAGTAAAAATAAATCTTAAAGACAAAGATCATCTCTCAGATGTTAAGGATTCAAAAAAACTTACTTCAAAAAAAAGGGAGAATATTTACAATGTTGTTCGGAATACAGATATTGTTTATGTAATTTCTATATGTGACAATAAACAAATTGATAAGTATGGAATACAAAAAGCAAATAATGTAGTTTTAACTGATTCAATCAAAAAATTAGATACAGGCAGCGAAAAAATATATGTAGATCATTTCAATATTGATTTATTAAATGTTACTTCTTTAACGAGAGGTGAGGATAAAAGCATAGCCATTGCTTTAGCTAGTATTATGGCAAAGGTCAGTAGAGACAACTATATGGTTAAAATGTCAGAAAAATATCCAGAGTATGATTTTGCTAATAATAAGGGTTATGGAACTTTAAAACATAGACAGGCAATTCAAAAATATGGACTAACAGATCTACATCGAACTTCATTTAATTTAATGCCCAAATAATAGCTATGACAGCAAGCACTATGCACAATGCAATATTGAGGTAATCAGTTTTATTAGCCTTGTATGGCCTATTTGGATCAAAACCCATACTTACATTCTAAGTTAAATTATATTAAACTTCGAATATGGTTTTAGATTCAAAAAATGAAGGTAATAAATTAATTATTAAATTTAACGATCCAGAGACGAAAAATTCAATCTCTGCAAATGATTGGATTGAGCTTCGTAAAGAGATACAAGCTTTCGACAAGAGTGACCTCAAGTATCTTATATTATCTCACTCCAATGGAAATTTTTCATCAGGAGCACAACTTGGTGAAAATATAAATGCATTGATGGATGATGTTTCAGCAGCAGCACAAAGTTTATGGGATTGCAGAAAACCAGTTATAGCTGTAGTTGATGGTATATGTGCAGGTGCTGGATCAAATATGATTCTTTTATCTGATTTTATTATTGCAACGCCAAATACAAGATTTATTGAAGTATTTGCTAGAAGGGGGCTTGTAGTTGATTTTGCCGGGTCTTGGATGTTACCAAGAATTATTGGAATCCAAAAAGCTAAAGAATTAATGATGACTACTGATGAAATCGACGGTACAACCATGGAAGAACTAAATATGCTTTATAAGCTTGTTGAATCAGATCAACTCAATAATGAGATGAAAATGTTAGTTGATAAATTGGATAAATTAAGTTTTATATCAATCTGTATGAATAAAGAACAAATAAAAAATGGACTTAATAAAACATTTTCAGAGTCTCTTGACCTAGAAGGGGTTAATCAAAAAAGTAGATTCCTGCATTCTGATGCAGCTGAGGGAATGGCTGCCTTTATGGACAAGAGACAACCAGATTATAAAAATACATTGGATGCATAAAATTCCTGAATAAATATTCATCTTTATGTATATTTATGCAATACTTATCTCTTAACTTAAACGGAGGTTTAGAAATTGAAAAATAAGAAAACACTTATTTTAATATTTGCTCTCGCAATGGTGGCTACTGCTTGTTCAGGTACTGCTACTCCCTGCGATGAAGTAGATATTGCTACTGGTGACAACGGTTTACCAGATCTTGGTGGATGTGAATTTACATTTGCTGTCGAGAACGCATACTTACCATTCAATTATATTGATGCTGAAACTGGCGAAGCTGCTGGTTGGGATTATGACGTTTTCAATCATATGGGAGAGTTAATGAACTTTACACCTGTATATGTTCCAACTGCATGGGATGGAATGATTCAAGCAACAGCTGATGGTCAATTCATGATTGCTGGTGATGGAATCACAATTACAGCTGAAAGAGATGAAATTGTTGACTTTTCTAATGGTTACATAAACTTGGCTCAAAGAGTTCTAGTTGCTGCTGATAATTCAATGGTAACAAGTATCGATGATCTTAAAGCTGGCGACTACACAGTAGCTGTACAAAAAGGTACAACTAACTATGAGTTTGCTGTAGGTGAACTTGGTGAAGATAAAGTTAAAGCTTTTGACACATTTGATTTCGCAATAGCTGCAGTTATTTCTGGTGATGCAGATGCTTCACTTGTAGATGAAACTGCCGGGTTAGGTTACATGGGTGCAAACAAGGATAAAGTAAAACTTGTTGGTGGAGATCTCACTTCAGAACAATTAGGTTTTGCATTTCCTAACGGAAGCCCACTAGTTGACGTAATTAATCAAGGTCTAGCTGCTATGGAGGACAGTGGAAAACTAGGAGAGATTAATGCAAAATTCTTCTCACCTGACTTTTCTGTTACTTATGATGATATTGCTGAATGTGACGAAAACATTCCAGAAGAATATCTTCCAGAGGACTGTGAAGTATAACTTTTAAATTTACAATAATTTAAATTTGTAATAGGCACGGAAATCCGTGCCTATTGCTTTAATATGGGAAAGAATGAAACTTAAAAATCTTTTAAAACCAGAAAACTGGTGGATGATAATATTAACTGCTGTTATAACTTGGATGTTTTACATTATTATTGTTGATCCAGAGTACAACAAAGCATTTTACTTTATACTTCCTGGACTTAAACTTACATTTTTATCAACCCTCGCTTCTTTTGTCATTGCTTTGTTTCTTGGCTTAGTTTCGGGTATTGGTCGTATATCGAATAACAAAATTGCTAGTACCCTTTCTAGAACCTATATTGAGTTTATTCGTGGTGTACCTGTTTTAATACTTATATTTACTATTGCTTTTGTTCTTGTAGCAAATGCCGCAGAATTTTTTAATATCAATAATGGTAATGTTCCTATGTTAGTTCGTGCGATAATTGCATTGTCTGTTTTTTATGGTGCCTATATTGCAGAAGTATTTCGGGCTGGTATTGAATCTGTGTCTCAAGGTCAACGTGAAGGGGGAGCCTCACTTGGATTAAATGATAGACAAGTAATGAGATTTATTGTTTTACCACAAGCTTTTAGAAACATGCTTCCTGCATTGGGTAATGACTTCATCTCAATGATGAAAGATTCATCTTTATTGTCAGTTTTAGCTGTTGAAGATTTGACTTATAGAGGACGATTATACTCCGGTAGTACCTTTCGTTTTGCTGAAACTTATTTAGTTCTTACAGTTTTATACCTTTGTATAACACTATTCCTCTCCGCGCTACAGAGACAATTAGAAAAAAGACTTGAAACTCACTAATAAAGAAGATCAAATCCTACTGCTAAATGAATATTTAGCAGTTATACAAAATTTAAAGAATTATTCTAAACATACTATCGTTGCCTACAAGACTGATATCAATCAATTTTTTACATATATAAACATATCTAATTCCTTAAATTTAGAAAAATTTATTCAGCACCTTTCTATGGAGAATTATTCTAAAAGTACTTTGAATAGGAAGATAGCCTCTACAACTTCGTTTTTAACTTGGTGTAATAAGTCTAAAAACTTAGATATACCTGACAGTACTAACTTTAAAGCTTTAAAAACTGATAAAAAACTCCCTAACGTAATGACAAGTAATTATATAAATACACTTATGAATAACATCCCAGTTAATACTGTAAAAGAAATTAGAGATAGGTCCATTGTCGAATTACTGTACTCATCAGGATTAAGGGTTTCAGAATTAACTAATTTAAAGATTACAGATATAAAAAGTAACAAGTCCATACGAGTTTTAGGCAAAGGTAGTAAAACACGTGTACTTCCAATGACAAAACAAGCCTATAAGTATTATCTTCTGTGGATTGAAAACAGACATAAGCTTTCAACAGATTTATCGAACAACTATGTCTATCTTGGTGTACAGGGAAATCAGATTACAGATAGAGAGATAAGAAGGATAGTAAAACTACGTTTGGGTACATTTCCCCACAGTATAAGGCATACATTCGCAACACATTTGCTGGATGGGGGAGCAGATTTAAGAGTTGTTCAAGAACTACTTGGCCATACTGATCCAAGTACAACACAAATTTATACACATGTATCTAAAAAACAGCTTAAAGAAAAATTTAAAAGAACTCATCCTAGAGGTTGATTAATAACCATTCATGGTTATCATTTAAAAGAAATAGACACCATATTTTTAAAGCTTCCTTGGTGAGCGAAAGCTTGGAAGCCGCGAAAGTAATAAATATGGGATGAAACAACCAAAGGAGAATAATGAGTACAAACATGAAAGAACTCTTAGAGGCAGGAGTTCACTTCGGCCATCAAACTCAACGATGGAACCCTAAAATGGATAATTATATATATGGGGATAAAAGCGGTATACATATTTTAGATCTGCGCATCACTTATGATGCAATTGCAGAAGCTGAAGATTTCGTACAAAAAATTGTAGCAAATAGTGGAAAAGTTCTTTTCGTTGGTACAAAGCCGCAAGCTCAAAATGTGATACAAGAACAGGCTGAAGCTGCTGGGATGCCGTATGTAAACCACAGATGGCTTGGTGGAATGCTTACAAATTTTAAAACAATAATTAAAAGAGTAATTTACTTAAAAGAATTAATATCACTTGAAGACTCTGGTGAGATAAATGCTTATCCCAAACCTGAAAGACTAAGAATTAGAAGAGAGATAGCTAAGTTAACAAGGTCTATAGGTGGAATTGTTAATCTTAACAAGATTCCTGATGCAATATTTATTGTCGATTTAATGAATGAATCAACTGCGTTAACTGAAGCCAACAAGTTAAATATACCTGTTATTGGTCTAGCTGACTCTAATGTTGATCCAACCGGAGTTGATATTGTTATTCCTGGGAATGATGATGCAATTAGATCAATAGAAGTTGTAACTTCCGCTATTGCAAAGGCATGCGCTAAAGGTGCAGGTATGGAATCTGTAAAAGAAGAAAAGGAGAATGGTTAATGAGTATATCAGCCTCTGATGTAAAAAAACTTAGAGACATGACTGGTGCAGGCATGATGGATGCTAAAAAGGCATTGACTGAAACTAGTGGTGATTTCGATGCTGCTGTAAAATACTTAAGAGAAAAAGGATTAGCTGACTCTAAAAAAAGAGCTGACAAAGAAGCAAATCAAGGAACCATTGGTGACTACATACATTACCAGCAAGACAGAGCTGTATCGGGTGTATTAGTTGAATTAGCCTGTGAAACTGATTTTGTTGCTAAATCAGATGAATTTAAAGATGCAGCTAAGCAAATCGCAATGCATATTGCAGCTATGAAACCTGGATATTTGAACATCGAAGATATCTCAGAAGAAAAACTTCAAGAAGAAAAAGATATTATTCTTAAGCAATCTGAAAACGAAGGTAAACCACCTGAAGTTATTGAAAAAATAATTGATGGAAGAATTGTTTCTTTTTATAAAGATAATGTCCTAAACGAACAAACATTTTGTAATCCCGAGATTTACGAAGGAAAAGTCAGCACTATGATAGAAGAAATGTCTGGAAAATTAGGAGAAAAAATCTATATAAAACAGTTTTCCAGGGTTGAAGTAGGTTCCTAAATGGCAAAGAGAGTACTTTTAAAGCTCTCTGGTGAATCTTTTGCTGATTCAGATACTAACTTTGGTATTTCACCTGATATATTAACCAATATCGCAGATCAAATTTCAAAAGCTAATGCAGAAGGTATTGAAATTGCTGTAGTTGTTGGTGGTGGTAACTTTTTTAGAGGTGTGCAAGAATCCGCAAAAGGAATGGCACAAGCTAATGCTGACTACATGGGTATGTTGGCAACAGTCATAAATGCAGTAGCTTTAAAAGACGCTTTAGATAAAAATGGCACTCAAACTCGTGTTCAGTCTGCCATTACGATGACAGCTGTTGCTGAACCATATATAAGACTAAGAGCTATGAGACATCTTGAAAAAGGTAGAATAGTCATTTTTGCTGCAGGTACAGGAAATCCATACTTTACAACAGATACAGCAGCGTCCTTGAGAGCTAATGAAATTGAGGCTGACATTGTTCTTAAATCAACAAGAGTTGATGGAGTCTACTCCTCAGATCCTGAGCAAGACAGCAATGCAGAACTTTATGATAAAATCTCTTATACAGATGTTGTTGAAAAAAAATTAGGGGTCATGGATTTAACTGCAATTACTTTATGTGAAGAAAATGAAATGCCAATTAGAGTATTTGATGGAACACATGCAGATAACATATATGATGTTTTGACTGGAAAAGAATTAGGAACATTAATAAATTAGCTATGACACAGGAATTAATCTCAAATGTAGAAAGTAATATGAAAACTTCAGTTAATCATTTAGTTGAAGAGTTTACAAAGATAAGAACTGGTAGAGCTAATCCTTCGCTAGTGACCAATATCCAGGTTGATTATTACGGTACAAAAACGCCTTTGCAACAACTCGCATCAATCAGCGTACCTGATCCAAAATTGTTATTAATTCAACCATTTGATAAAGGTTCTTTTGAAGATATTGAAAAAGCTATACAAAATGCTGACATTGGTCTCAATCCAGCTACAGATGGTGATGTTATAAGAATTCCTATTCCTTCTTTATCTGAGGAAAGAAGACAAGAACTGACTAAAGTTGCATCAAAATTTACTGAAGACTCAAAAATATCTATACGATCACATAGAAGAAGTGGTATAGATGAATTAGATAAAATGAAGGATGAGATATCTGCCGATGACGTTAAAAGGTTTGAAACACAAATTCAAGAACTAACTGATAAGTATGTAAAAAAAGTAGACGAACTACTTTCAGTTAAGCAAAATGAACTTCTCGAAGTATAGATTTAATTTCTCTTCGGATGACGAAGGTACTTTTTGGCCTGGAGTAATTGAACTACCAGTAGATGAAAATACAAAAGAAGATGAGGAGTCTTCTAGCAATCTGTTTACATCTAACCCAAGGCTATTCACTGCTATTGGTTTATTAGTTCTTTTATCATTATTTTTTACAAATAAAAACTCTGCATTTTTACTCCTTATTTTTGCTGTTTTTATTGCTTCAAAAGAATGGTTTGATATGTTTGATTATGGAATAGTTATTCCGTACCCATTTTTGCTCTACTCTGCTTTAGCACCAATGTTTATTGTTTATTATTACGATATATCCCTAATCTACATTTCTTTTTTCTTGCTACCAATTGGTGTGATTATCTATACAGGATCATTTATTTCTTACGGTATTTACGAAAAGTTTGGAAGTCTTTTTATTTTTCATATTTGGTTTAGCTTAGGCATCACATCAGTTGTTTTTATATTAAAAAACTATTCACTTTTATTTACATATTTATCAATAATTTCCATATCTTTGTCTGATACTCTTGCTTATGAAGTTGGCCGACGATATGGAAAAACAAAATTAATCGAACACATCTCTCCAAATAAGACTGTGGAAGGTTTAGTCGCTGGTTTAGCAACAGGCATGTTTGCGATGATACTTAATTTTTACTTCAACACGGAAACCGAATTACTAACTGCATTCATAATTAGTCTATTGTTTGTAGGATTTGGCGTTCTAGGAGATTTATTTGTCTCAAAGATTAAAAGAACAATAAGTATTAAAGACTCAAGCTCTTTATTACCGGGTCATGGAGGACTGCTTGATAGAGTAGATTCCTATTTATTGTCATTTCCTATATTGCTATTGTTTTCTCTATTTTCTTATTTAATCCCGTAAGTGGGATAATAAACATATGAATGGGATCTTAACAATTGTATTTTTGACAGTGTTTGTTGTTCTTCACGAATTTGGACATTACATATCAGCAAGACGATCAAATATTGCAGTATCTGAATTCTTCGTTGGGTTTGGACCTAAATTATTTTCTTTTAAAAGAAACAATACAGAGTATGGATTGAAGGCAATACCGTTAGGTGGATATGTCAAGATACCTGGAATGGACGAATCTGAAGACACCACAGGATATAACGATTCAGAAGTATTTCATAATGCAAAATGGACTACAAAATTCTATATTGCAATTTCAGGTATTCTAGTTAACTTTTTGACTGCTTGGTTAATTCTATTTGCAATACTTTCAACAAATGGAGTGAATGTCCCAACACTAGAAATTGCTGATATTGGTGAATCTATTCAAAACAATACAAATTCTCCTTCTATGAACGCTGGATTAATGCCGGGTGATAAGATAGTTAAATTTGATAATGTAGATGTTGAAACATGGGCTGAACTTGTATCAATTATAGAAGCTAAGCCTGGTGCCAAAGTTAACATTTCATACATGAGAGCGAATCAAGTAATAGATACAGATACTTATTTAGAAACGCGAACTTTAAATGGTCAAGTTGTGGGTTATCTTGGGGTTACCCCAGCTATAGAAAATGAAAAGTTAGGAATTATTTCTGCTATTCAAAGTACCACCGTCTTAGAAGCACAGATGACACTAGCTGCAGTAGATGGAATCATAACTCTTTTTAGTCCAGATAATATTAAAACTCTACTTGGTACATACACAGGTCAGGAAATACCTGATGAAGTTAGACCCCTTAGCCCTATAGGATTAGCTCAAGCTGGAAGTCAAATAGCTGCAGATAGCTATGTGAATTTATTTAGCTTACTTGCCTTTGTGAATATTTTTCTTGCAGTGTTTAATGCACTTCCTTTTATACCTCTTGATGGCGGAAGAGTAGTCTTATCACTTGTAGAGGGAATTACAGGAAGAAAAGTCTCAGATAAAAAACTCTATCCTATAGCTGCTTTAGTTGTTGCAATCTTTATTTTCCTCGGTGTTACAGCCTTTTATCTAGATATAACTCAACCCATACAATTATGACATCTACAAGAAGAAATACTAGACAACTAATGTTGGGAAATGTTGGTATTGGTTCTGATCATAAAGTATCAGTTCAGTCAATGACAACAACAAAAACTAGAAACACCGATGAAACTCTCGAACAAGTTTACGCATTAGCTGCAAATGGTGCTGACATAGTTCGTGTAACTTGTAACGAAATTGAGGCTGCCGAGTCCTTAGTCAAGATCTGTACAAGAAGTCCTGTTCCCATAGTTGCCGACATCCACTTTCAATATAAGTTAGCTTTAGCTGCTATTGAGGCAGGGGTTCAAGGACTCAGGCTTAATCCAGGAAATATTAGGAATGAAGAGCAAATCAAATTAGTAGCAAAAGAGTGCTTAAAAGCTGAAATACCAATAAGGATTGGTGTGAACGCAGGGTCATTAGATAAAGACTTACTTGATAAATATGGTGAAGCTACTCCAGAGGCTTTAGTTGAATCTGCACTTAATGAAGTTAGATACTTAGAAGAAGTTAATTTTCATAATATAAAAATATCAGTAAAACACTCTAACGTACCTCTAATGATTGAGTCATATCGTTTACTTGCAGAAAAAGTTGATTATCCACTACATCTTGGTGTTACAGAAGCAGGACCCCTTCCTGGTGGGCTTATAAAGTCAACTGCGGGAATATCAACTTTACTTTCTGAAGGAATCGGAGACACAATAAGAATGTCTTTAACAACCGATCCCATCGAAGAAGCTAAACATGGAAGACAACTTCTAGAATATCTTGGTTTGCGTGAAAGAAAGTCTCTTGATCTAATAGCATGTCCAAGTTGTGGCAGGGCAGAAGTAGATGTAATTTCTGTTGCATCTGAAGCACAAGCTGCTTTAGAAAATGAAGGACTACCTATTCAAGTTGCAGTTATGGGCTGTGTAGTAAATGGTCCTGGTGAAGCTAGATCTGCAGATATAGGAATTGCCGCCGGAAAAAAAAGAGGTCATCTTTTTATAAAAGGTGAAGTTGTAAAAGTTGTTGATGAAAAAGATATGGTCTCTGCACTTGTTCAAGAAGGCAAGCTCTTAGCTAAAGAGGGTATTGAAGCTAGGTTAGCTGCTGCGGATAAGGATGCAGCTCGTATTGCTCAACAAGATGCTGAGGAATTAATGGGTCTTCAAGGTGATATTAATAATTTTGAAGAAAGAACAAAATCAGTAGTTGAGATTACTTCAAAACAAGATAAAGAAAAATAAAACATTTAAGATATAACCATGGTAAAAAAGCTTACTCCAATGTCAGAAGATTTTAATCAATGGTATACAGATATTATTCAAGAAGCAGAATTAGCTGATTATTCGCCAGTTAAAGGAACTATGGTTATCAGGCCATATGGCTATGCATTATGGGAACATATTCAGTCATACCTTGATAAAAGGTTCAAAGAAACAGGCCATGAAAACGCTTATTTTCCACTATTCATTCCAAAATCATTCATACAAAAAGAAGCAGAGCACGTAGAAGGTTTTTCACCTGAACTTGCTACCGTAACCCATGCTGGAGGAAAGGAGTTAGAAGAACCCTTGATCGTTAGACCTACATCAGAGACAATAATTAATCACATGTTTTCTAAATGGATTAAAAGTCATAGAGATCTTCCTATGCTGATAAATCAGTGGGCTAATGTGGTTAGATGGGAAATGAGAACTCGTTTATTTTTAAGAACTTCAGAGTTTTTGTGGCAGGAAGGTCACACAGCTCATCAAACAAAAGATGAGGCAACTAAAGAAGCATTACAGATGCTAGATATTTATGAAGAGTTCACACAAAATGTAGCTGCTGTGAAAGTTGTAAAAGGAATAAAATCTGAAATTGAAAAATTCGCTGGAGCAAAAGTTACTTATTCAATTGAAGCAATGATGTTAGATAAAAAAGCTTTACAAGCTGGTACGTCACATGAACTAGGACAAAATTTTTCGAAAGCTTTTGAAATCCAATACTCTGATGAAAACAATGAATTACAACACCCTTATCAAACTAGTTGGGGAGTGAGCACTAGATTAATTGGAATGATTATTATGGCTCATGGTGATGATAAAGGGCTAAAGTTACCTCCAGCAATAGCTCCTACACAAGTTGTAATAGTTCCGATAATTCCTAAAAATAGTGATCCAAAAACAATTCTTGATACCGCACATCAGCTAGCTGATTCACTTAAAGGAATTAGAGTTAAAGTTGATGATAGAAGTGAGGTATCTCCAGGCTTTAAATTTAATGAATGGGAGTTAAAGGGAGTTCCTTTACGAGTCGAAATTGGACCTAAAGATATTGAGAAAAATTGCGTTGTTGTAGCAAGAAGAGACATTGATGATGTGAAAACTGAAATTGATTTTGAGTCATTAACCACTGAAGTACCTTTATTATTAGATTTAATACAATCTGATATGCTAAGTAAAAGTGAGGATTTTCTTGAAGAAAATACCCAACACGCAGAAGATATGGAAGATTTAATTCAAAAACTTTCTGAAAATGATGGCTTTGTTTCTTGCTACTGGAACGAAAATAAAGAAGATGAATTAAAAGTAAAAGAACTTACTAAGGCAACAATTAGATGTTATCCCTTAGATCACTCCGATGAACAACCTTCCATAAATGAGAGCGAAAAAAGCGGTAAATTTGTAATTTTTTCAAAATCATATTAAAAACTTCTTTATCTTTAATCCTCAATTTGTTAAGATATATATAGACAATTTAGCTACATTTGGTGGGTGTCATAACCCACTTTTTTTATGAACGGAGGGAAGATGGAGTACACTGAAGTCGACATCAAAGAATCCGTGATAACGTTTCTCACCGAAGAAAATCTTGAACTTTATGATATAAACATTGTTAATTTTCCAAATATTGACAAAATAGAAATTTTCATATTCTCTGAAGAAAATATTAATTATTCAGTTATTGAAAGATTAAATTATCAATTACAGCGTCACTTAGAAGAATTTAATCTATTTAAAGGTGACTATGAACTTGTTATCTCAACTCCAGGAATTGAACGTACATTAAAAACTGATAGACATTTTGAGTTAGCACAAGGGGAGGAAGTAAAAATTAAACTTTATTCTCCAGTTAATAATGAGTACACATTTCAGGGTGAATTGATAGAGTCAGATGTTAATAAAGTAACAATCCAAATTGAAGAAGTGCAACAAATTTTTGAAATAGACAACATAAAAAGAGCAAGAGTAAATTACAACAAATTTAAACAGAAAGTTAAATAATAGAGGTAGAAAAATGAAATTAGGTGGAGACATAAAACAAGCTATCGAATCATTAGCACTAGACAAAGGTGTTACTGTTGACAGCATGTATGAAGCATTGGTTTCAGCTTTCAGGTCCGCATATATGCGAATAGATGGAGCTGCAGAAGAAGCTAGAGTAACACTAGATCCAGAAAGTGGTGAAGTTACTGTTTACGCTCAAGAACTTGATAACGAAGGAAATGTTTTAAAGGAATGGGAAGCTGATATCAGTGATTCTGATTTTGGACGAATTGCAGCTCAGTCCTTCAAACAAATGATGACCACTAAGGTTAGGGACGCTAAAAGAGCAACTGTATTAGATGCTTATATTGGTAGAGAGGGTGAATTGATAACTGGAATCGTTACTCAGTTTGATTCTAGATTTAATCAAACAATTATCGATCTTCAAGACGCAGAAGCAGTTATTCCTTCAAGTGAAAGAATCCCATTCGAAAGACTCGAAAGAGGGAACAGGATCAAGGCACTTATTACCGAAGTTAGAGAAGATGCAAAAGGTATACCTATTATTATCAGTAGAAACAGACCTGAGTTTATTCAAAGAATGCTCGAATTGGAAGTTCCAGAACTAAATGATGGCACTGTTGAACTAAGAGCAATCGCAAGAGAAGCAGGCAGCAGAACTAAAATTGCTGTATTTTCAAACGATCCAAATGTTGACCCAAAGGGTGCATGTGTA
>Ga0255753_1000207_pt1 | contig 74659 bp, 68 predicted proteins | sample 041ome_10_FD_179953 | JGI IMG/M metagenome (GOLD analysis project Ga0255753, IMG submission 179953) | Coastal salt marsh microbial communities from the Groves Creek Marsh, Skidaway Island, Georgia - 041412US metaG (version 2) | ecosystem: Environmental > Aquatic > Marine > Intertidal zone > Salt...
CCATCGCAACCGTTAAGGTAGTCAGTATCAGTAATCGAATTGGTGGATAACCAATCATTTCTGAAAGAATATCGCTTAAGACGACAATTAAAAAAGCAATCCCTAATGAAAAGACGGCTCTTTCAATCGCGAAAGGCGGATCTTCTTTGGTAATTGCTCCATCCTCGTCATCATATTTTGTATCTTTTGCATCATAATTAAATCTTTTTGCCATAAATTGCATACTTGGTATTGCAATAAGTAATGCCATAAATGATACACCAACCACATTATCTGCAGCAAAGCTAGCTGCCATTAGGCTTTCTTCTTTAAAATCAATTGTATTGGCCACACCCACGAAATTAGCAGAACCACCAATGAATGTGGCACTAAAAATGGCGGCAAGTTCGGCTTCAAATTCACCAAGCGGTAGCAACATAACACCAATTATGGTACCCAGTGTTGTACCAATTGCACCAAATATAAAAGCAATTAGTGTTGGGCCACTTTCTTTAAATATTTTCTTTAAATTTGCATTAAACAATAAAAGCACGATGGCAATAGGAACCCCAATAGTATTAATACTGGTAAATACCGCATTACTAGGAGAAATAATATTAAAGTTTGCGAGAATTGCGCCAAACGTAATGACCATGATTGTGCCAGATATTTTTTGACCAATTGTTGTTTTTTCCAATTTAAATGCAAGCGCTACAAGCAACAGCATAACTGCCCACATAGCAAAATCATTATCAGCCGATATCAATGTTATTTATTCCTCCAGAGTACTTTTATATTGAAAGCCTACTCAATATCATTACCATTTGCCAATAAATAAATTTGGACATTAAAAAATGCTTATAAATATTGAACCACACTCATTTCCATTAAAATTTCCATTTGTGATAACGGGTTATACATTTACCAATGCCAATACAATCCGCGTCACTATTCAAAAAGATGGCCATATTGGCATTGGCGAAGCGTGCGGCATTTATTATGAAGATGAAACACAAGAAAGCATGACCGCTAGCCTCAATGATGTACTTCATAGTCGGATCAGCCATGAAGAAATCAATCAATTATTACCACGCGGTGGCGCAAGAAACGCCATTGATTGTGCCTTTTGGGATCTTAAATGCAAAACAGAAGGAAAGAGCATATTTAAAATGCTCGATATAAATATTCGCCCGCTCTCGACTGTTGCAACGGTAGGTATTGATACCCCAGAAAATATGGCGGTGCGTGCTAACGAATATTCAAAATACAAAAATTTAAAAATTAAACTTTCCAACGATGCGCCAATTGAAAGATTAGAATCCATTCGCGCAGTGCGTCCAGATGCCACATTAATTACAGACGTAAACCAAGGTTGGTCATTTGATGAATTAAAAGAATACATCCCCCATTGTAAACGTTTAGGGCTTTCTATGATAGAACAACCCCTCGCCCGTGGCGCAGACGATGAATTAGAAGGCTTTAAATCAGACGTCCCCCTTGGCGCAGACGAAAGTTGCTTAGATAGCCATGAATATGCACAAGCCGCAATAAAATATGATGTCATTAATATAAAACTTGATAAATGCGGCGGATTAACCGATGCACTTGAAATCATCAAACTTGCAAGAATTGACGGAAAAGGATTAATGGTCGGCAATATGACTGGTTCATCACTTTCTATGGCACCAAGCTATGCAGTTGGACAGTTTTGTGATTTTATTGACCTTGATGGGCCCCTGTTTTTAAAAGAAGATGTTGAGCACGGGTTAACATATGCTGATGGCGGTATTGTAAGCACGCCTCATTCTGATCTCTGGGGATAAACATGATTTCTTCTTTTACCCTTTACCATCAATTAGGGATAAACTATAATTTTATTATGCGTACATTATCCATATTAATTATTTCTATTTTGATTTCAGCATGTTCTTACTGGCCTTTTGGCGGCGAAGAACCGGTCGTAGTTGATAATAAACTTCCTTATTGGTTAAATCTTCAAGCACGGACTACTGACGAACTAAATATGATAGTAATCCATGCTACTGAGCTAACAGATCTCGACGAAGCACGCCAATATGGTGAGCGCGTTTTATATGATGAAAGTGGAACTGGGGCTTCTGGTCATTATTATATCGACCGCGATGGTACTATTGAACAGTACGTACCCGATAACCGAATTGCTAATCATGTATCAGGCTGGAACGCCAAAACAATTGGAATTGAGCTAATTAACAAGGGACGTTATCCTAATTGGTATCATTCCGACCATCAAGTTATGCAAGAAGCTTATAGCGAAGCACAAATTAATGCTTTAATTCTGCTCGTAAACAAACTAAAAGCCCGTTACCCAACTATTAATTACACGCAAGGCCACGAAGAATTAGACACAAGAATGGTTGTTTCTAATAATAATCCTGATATAAAAGTGCCAAGAAAAATGGATCCCGGCCCTTATTTTCCATGGGATCGATTTATAAAAGCCGTTGATCTTAAAAAAGAAACACCTTCTAATAATTAATTATGTAAGCAATAAGCGCCATTGGGGGGTAAAATGATAATCTTAAAATTAACTATAACAATATTTCTTTTTAATTGGTATGGAATTTATGCTCAGGAAGACTTTGCACAAGGCTTGTTTGCATATACCACTGCACGTGAATACCATACTGGCAGTAAAGGCGAAAAAAATATTGATAAGGCTATAGAATATTATGAAAAAGCGGCTAGCTTTGGTGATATCAAAAGCGAATATTGGTTAGGAATAATCTATCTAAATGAAAAAGATGACCTTTTGAAAGGTATTAAATGGATAGAAAAATCTGCTAATAACAATCATCCTGGCGGGCAATTAAACCTCGGTAAAGCTTACATTTCTGGCAAGGGAAAAGAAAAAACTTTCTTGAAGGTCTAATGTGGTTAATGCTCGCATAAGACTCAAGTAATAATGATGAAAGAGTAATAAAAGAAATAGATAAATACTCATCTATAATGCCAATGTCTGTTTTTGATGATGCTAAAATAAAAGCTAACTTATGGAAAGATGAATTTGATAAGAAACAAGTTTCAAAATCAAAGTTAACCCCAGAAATTACAGTATCAAAAAATGGCAATGTTGCAAATTATAACGTTAAAGGCAGCCTTGAAGGAATAGAACAACTTGGTTGCATAGATATATCGAATGTTTCCAATCAAAACTTACCACCAGATTTATTGGTGTTAAAGAATGTATCAATTCTGGAGAATATGCTAAAGGTGTTGAGATGTATCTTACAGCACGCTTATTTGGAGCATTTGATGCTAAAAGAGTTGAAGACCGAACCGCAGGGCAAGGGATAATCGTACTCCAAATGAATACCTTTAATAGCATGCCACAAGAAAAATTAATACAATTCGATAATTATCGTAAAGAAAATTACGCTCAAAACAGTGATGAATTTAAAACATATTGTAATGCAATAAAGAATATTGGATATCCTGAATATTATCCGAAATACATGATTTTACATGGCATTCAAGCATTTAGTGGCATTGAAGGCGATGGTTTAAAAAGTAATTTCGATAAAAAAAGCGCATGGGCAGAACTGGTAAATAAAAATTGTACTTCATAAAGCGGGGTTTATGATTGGAGTTTTATCTCTTTCAAGACGACGAATACAAGAATAGAGTAACCTTTATGCTTATCGTATTATGGTTTATTCCTTTTTCTTATCTTTCCTATAAAACTAAAAAATCAGAATAAAATATTATTCTGATAATGCATTTTTCTGATGGCCTATGAAGCTTTGCGCTTCAATGAAAATGCGTTTGATGTCTGGGTGCTTTTCTTTAATCTGAATTTCAAATTTTGTAATCATATTTTCAACGTCGACTGCGTAAATATCTTTCTTAAAATCAAGACTTAAATTAAGTAATATATCCGAGGGGCCAAAATGCATGGTCAAAATTTCGTTGATACTTTCTACATATTCATGATTTTCTGTAAGCGCTTCAATGCTCGCGATTATCGTTTCATCTGCGGCTTCACCGATCAATAACCCCTTACACTCAATGGCTAGGACAACGGCCGTTAAGGCAAGGATAATGCCAATCACCACAGAAGCGGCCCCGTCTGCCTCAGGAATATTGAAGTTGTCACCGATAAATAATCCCACAAGCGCTGTGAATAATCCAAGCATCGCCGCCGTATCTTCAAATAAAATCGCAAAAAGGCTTGGGTCTTTACTATGTCTGATTGCATCAAACATGCCGCGTTTTCCACGCCTCGCATTAAATTCATCATACGCCATTTTCCAAGGATAGGCTTCAAAACATATGGCAATGACCAATACAATATAGTTTACATGAATGCTTTTCACTTCTTCGGGGGCCATAATTTTATGAATACCTTCATAAAGTGAAACACCCGCACCAATCGCAAAAATGATAATCGCCACCACAAATGACCAGAAATAAAGCTCTTTACCATATCCAAATGGGTGCTTTCGGTCTGCTTTACGGTCCGCCTTTTTTATTCCATAAAGCAATAACCCTTGATTTCCACAGTCTACAATACTGTGAATTGCTTCTGAAAACATAGCGGATGAGTTGGTGTAAAATGCCGCACCAAGCTTGGTCAGAAAAATTAAAAAATTACCGATTAATGCCGCAAAAATTACGGTTTTTGACGAATGCTTTGATGCCATTTCTTATTTGTATCCCTTAAAGACCACATTTATACTATTAAAAAAATACAAATATATAAATAATATAATTAAATTTTAATTTGTCTGATATATAATAACCTTATGAATAGTGTAATGAAATCTGATGTCTCTTATTCCCCAGCAGAATTGCTGAAAAGCTATATTGAATGGGGAGCCGATGAAACAATCTCAGAAGAACCAATTAATTGGTTTTCTAAAACAGATAATATACAAATAAAACAAAACTCTGCAGCCAAAACTTCAAGTAATACTTCATCAAAATCCAAACCAGTTTCACAAACACCCCTTGCCTCTCAACAAGAACATATTGATATGGCCAAAAAATTGGCTGCAAATTGTAAGAACTTAGATGAATTAAGCGCAGTGATTCTTGAATTTGAAGGATGTAGCCTTAAAAAAACGGCATCAAACACTGTTTTTTCCGATGGAAATGTTAAAAGCGACATTATGATCATCGGCGAAGCGCCTGGTGGTGATGAAGATCGCGTCGGCAAACCTTTCGTTGGCGAAGCAGGTCAATTGCTTGACCGCATGTTTGCCGCAATAGATATGAAGCGGGAAAATGATTTCTACATCGCTAATTTATTGCCGTGGCGACCACCAGGAAACCGCAAGCCGACAGATGGGGAATGTGAATTATGCTTTCCGTTCATTAAAAGACATATTGAATTATTTGAGCCAAAATTGATTATTTCTGTCGGTGGCACGTCAGCAAGCACCCTTCTCAATACGAAATCAGGCATTACTAAATTACGTGGCAAATGGCAGGAATATATTATGAGCGGCACAACCGTTCCTATAATCCCTATTTTTCATCCGGACTATTTGTTGCGCCAACCGCAATTTAAAAAGCACACTTGGCATGACCTTCTGGCGATTAAAGCAAAAATCGGAGAGCTAAACATTGATTAAAAAACTTGTTCTTACCCTTTTATTTTTAAATTTCAGCTATGCTAATGCGCAAGTCAGTGACAGTATTGACCTTGAACCATTAAGCGCGGATGACGTTGAAGCGTATCAGAATGTGTTTTATGAACAAAATCGTGGAAATTGGAAACGTGCTGACCGCGAAATTAAAAAAATCGCCAACCCGATATTAATGGGGCATGTCTATTATCAACGATATATGCATGCGACAGCCTATATTTCAAAATTTTCCGAACTTAAAAACTGGATGGAAAATTATGGTGACTTGCCGGGTGCGCAGCGCATATATGACCTTGGCGTTCGTAAGAATAAAGGACGTCCCGGTGGCATGATGCGGCCAATGACTGGAAAATCATATGCCTTTCCAGCGGATAAGCCAACCCCACCATCACGTGCTGAGATTGAACGCGCACAAGCGGACAAAGAAAAACAACAAACCCCACAAACAGAAACCCAACGTCGTAAACGCCAAGAACGCCGCGATATTGCGGAACTTAAACGAAACATCAGCCGTTATTTAAGACAGCATAACGCCGCAAGAGCGGAAAAGCGCCTATGGGCATTCGTTGAGCGTGGTTTATTAACAGAACTTGAAATCGATACCCAATTATCCCGCATCGCTAATGAATATTATCTTACCAATTATGACGATAAAGCATTAGCCCTTGCGCAGATCGGGTCAAGATCACGTGAATTTGTTTCACAAAGCGATTGGATCGCAGGGCTTGCCGCATGGCGGCTTGGTGATTGCGCGGTTGCCGCAGAACATTTCCAACATGTTGCTAACTCATCTGTTGCCGGTGACTGGACCGCGGCCGCAGGCGCATATTGGGCCGCTCGCTCTTATCTTGCTTGCCGTCAACCAGATCAGGTTTCACCAATGCTTAAGAAAGCAGCAAGTTTCGACAAAACTTTTTACGGTATATTGGCCGCACGTCAGTTAGGCATAGATTCCAATTTTGATTGGTCTGTTCCTGATTTTACCGATGCGAATTACCGTGAAATTCGCGGCCTTTCTAGTGTTCACCGCGCAATTGCGCTGGCACAAGTTGGGCAAAATACACTCGCTGATCAGGAATTAAGCACCGCATGGGCGCAAACACGTGATAGTCAGCATCATTCCCTTCTTGGACTTGCAGCGCGACTTGGACTTGCAGCAACGCAGCTAAATATCGGCAGGATCGAAGAACAAAAACGCATCGCGTCACTGGATAGTTCACTTTACCCGGTTCCTTATATAACACCAGACGGCGGCTATACCCTCGACCGCGCCCTGCTTTTTGGTATGATCCGTCAAGAAAGTGCCTTTAACAGTTGGGCGAAAAGCGGCGTTGGTGCTCGTGGTTTAATGCAGCTTATGATGGGTGCCGCTGGTGATATGTCACAAAACCGTCGCCTTCAACGTATTAAGCTTGATGACCCTCGTTACAATATGTTCCTTGGTCAAAAATATATGAAAACCATGCTTGGCAAACAATTTGCCGACGGAAATCTGTTTAAATCTTTGACCGCTTATAATGCTGGCCCGGGCAACATGCAAAAATGGGTAAAAAGCACGAATTTCCGCGATGATCCGCTTTTATATATCGAAAGCATCCCTGCCCGTGAAACACGCATCTATATTGAACGCGTTTTATCCAACATGTGGATTTACCGTATGCGTATGGGACAGGACATCCCGACACTTGACGCCGTGGCGTCAGGGAGCTGGCCGATTTATCAAGGTCAAGACAACATCCAAACAGCCCAAAATAATAATTAAAGAAATAATCATGGCCATTGATGAAACCAAAGAATTCCTGCCTGTTAATATTGCAATTCTAACCCTTTCCGACACGCGTACATTTGAAAACGATAAATCGGGTCAAGTGCTTGTTGATAAATTAACGGATGCTGGACATAACCTGATCGACCGCGCAATTATTAAAGATGATAAAGACGACCTGCGCGCGCAGTTATCTGAATGGGTTGAAAATGACGATGTTCAGGTGATTATCTCAACGGGCGGCACTGGGCTTACGGGGCGCGATATCACGCCGGAGATTTTTCACGAATTTTATGAAAAAGAAATCGAAGGATTCGGTGAATATTTTAGGTATATCAGTATGAAGCTAATCGGCACATCCACCATCCAAAGCCGCGTAACGGGTGGTGTTGCAAATGGAACCTATATGTTTGCCGTTCCAGGCTCACCTGGTGCATGTAAAGACGCGTGGAACCATATTTTCTCAGAACAGCTCGATATTCGTTTCAAACCCTGCAATTTCGTAGAAATGATGCCCAGATTAAAAGAGAAATAATGAAAACACGATCATTAGAATCTAATAAGGCACCAAGCGCCGATGGCGGTTATTCGCAAGCCTTTGAAGTAAGCGGTGCAACCCGTACGCTTTATATCAGTGGGCAAATTCCCGTTGATAAAAATGAATATGTACCATCCGACTTTTCTGATCAGGCGCGCCTCGTTTGGCAAAACATCATTCATCAATTGGAAGCCGCCGATATGTCGCTTGATAATATCGTGAAACACACAACATATCTGGCATCCCGTGAATACCGCGATGACAATAGCCGTATTCGTCAGGAAATTTTAAGGCAAAGAAAACCCGCGCTCACCGTGGTAATCGCGGGTATTTATGATGAAGCATGGTTTCTTGAGGTCGACGTAATCGCCTCTGATTAACTCTGCCGTCACTCGCCGACTTGATCGGCGAGGCTAGTGAACTTCAAAATTGCGTAAGAAAAATTAATTTCAATGATTAATGGATTCGCCGATCAAGTCGGCGAATGACAATTTCTATTTTACAATTTCATCGTATAAATCAATCCATAATGGATTTTTTTCTTCGAATAATTCCATTTTCCATTTGCGCTGATAACGTTTTAGGGCCTTTTCCCTTTTAATGGCATTCTCGGCTGAAGAATGTATTTCGAACCAAACCAGATTAATTACATCATGTTTTTTTGTAAAACCTTCTAAAACATGATTTTTATGTTCCCATACTCTTCTAACTATATTATTGGTCATACCAATATACAGTGTTCCATTACGACCACTCGTTAGTATATAAGTATAATATTGCAACCTATCCCCCAAAACCTTTAAATCACAAAACGTTTAATCATTCATATAAATGCTATCCATTAATTCATGGCGTGGGCCGTTATCATCACAAACTGCAAAGAAACGCCCTTCACCGCCGCGCATTGCGACACCAGCGTACTGGCTTTTCTTATCAAGCACATAGAATTGCAGATTAAATCTAATCTCGCCCTTTTCATTCATATAACGCTCATTACCCATGCAGAAATCTTTCACACGGTTAAGGGCGTACATGCCCGCATCTTTCGGATGCATTCCGTCACGCATTTTTTCAACGATTAAAAACGAACAAAGATGATAAAGGTTCATTTCACCAAGTCCGGTTGAACCCGCGGCACCAATATCATTATCCACATAAAGACCCGCACCAAGGATCGGGCTATCTCCCACGCGGCCCGGCACTTTAAACCCGCGACCAGATGTTGTTGTGTTTCCGCAAATTTCGCCTTTATGGTTGATCGCGTTGGTGTTAATGGTGCCGTGAATATGTTCAATATCAATACGGCCCTCATGCGCCATTTGATAAGTAACATCTAATCCTTTTTTCTCAATAAAATCGAGATCAAGTTCAGCGAATGTGCGATTATCGCCTTCTTCCTCAACACGTTTTTTCCATTCTAAATACCTGTTAAATGATGTCGCACTATTAAGATCTCCTTCGATCTTATGACCGTGTTCACGGGCGAAATCCGTTGCCCCTTGTCCCGCAAGTAAATGATGGTTTGTTTTCATCATCACATCTTTTGCGACCCATGATGGTGTTCTAACCCCTTGGATATAGGCAACACCTCCAGCGCGTTTTAAAGGTCCGTGCATACAGCACGCATCAAGCGTCACATCACCATTGGCGTCCGGCAAGCCGCCATATCCGACCGAGGTATCTTCTTCTGAAATTTCAGGAAGGTTATTACAGTGGATTGTTGCATCTAAAACATCGTCCCCTGCCGTAATCATGCGGTATGCGATTTGAACACCGGTTTCACCATCTTCATTTTTTAAACGGTTACCATTATGCGCCCCAACCACAAGCGGCTTATAACTGCTCATAATCGATGGTGCTTGTGCTTTCGCTGTGCTCGCTACTGCACCAACCGCCGCAACCGTTGCCGCCGCGCCAAGTAATTCTCTTCTATTCATATTTCTGTTTGATTTTTCTGGCATTTTATTTCCTCCCAGGGTTATTTTGATGAAAACAGAATGGCCTATTCATTTTCAGCTGTCAAATGAACATTAAACCTTGCCCCCGTTAGGAATCCCTGCTACTTCCTTTTTCATAAATTCAATCTTATTTTAGTTATCGGGAAAGACACTATGATTCCACGTTATGCACGCGAAGTAATGACCTCCATTTGGGAGCCACAATCACGTTTTCAAATTTGGTTTGAAATTGAAGCACATGCCTGTGATGCTCTTGCTGAATTGGGTGTTATCCCAAAAGAAAGCGCGAAGACCATTTGGGAAAAAGGTAACTTCGACATTGACCGCATCGATGAGATTGAAAAAGAAGTAAAGCATGACGTAATCGCGTTTCTGACATCACTTGCAGAATATATCGGCCCCGAAGCCCGTTTCGTTCATCAAGGCATGACCTCATCAGATGTGCTTGATACATGTTTAAGTGTTCAACTTGTAAAAGCGGCAGACATATTGATTGATGACGTTGAAAAATTATTGGTGGTTTTAAAACGTCGCGCTATGGAACATAAAATGGATGTTTGTATCGGGCGATCCCACGGTATTCATGCGGAACCAGTAACATTCGGGCTAAAAATGGCAGAAGCATACGCCGAATTTGACCGTAACCTTGCCCGCCTTAAAATGGCCCGCGAAGAAATCGCCACATGTGCGATCTCAGGCGCGGTTGGAACGTTTGCCAATATTAACCCTTATGTTGAAGAACATGTGGCAAAGGCTCTTGGTTTAACCGCCGAACCCGTTTCAACACAAGTGATCCCACGTGACCGTCACGCCATGTTCTTTTGTGTACTTGGCGTTGTCGCAAGTTCAATTGAACGCCTCGCCGTTGAAGTACGTCACTTACAACGCACAGAAGTATTAGAAGCCGAAGAGTTCTTTTCAAAAGGACAAAAGGGTTCAAGCGCAATGCCCCATAAACGTAACCCTATCCTGACCGAAAACTTGACGGGTCTTGCGCGTCTTGTGCGCGGTATGGCGCTGCCGGCAATGGAAAATGTTGCCCTTTGGCATGAGCGTGATATTTCACATTCATCGGTTGAACGTATGATCGGCCCTGACGCGACAGTGACCCTTGATTTCGCGCTGGCGCGTTTAACGGGCGTGATGGATAAACTGGTTGTTTATCCTGAAAACATGCAAGCCAACATGGATAAGCTTGGCGGCCTTCATAATTCGCAACGTGTGCTACTTGCCCTTACCCAAGCGGGCGTTAGCCGCGAAGACAGTTACCGCCTCGTGCAACGTAATGCCATGAAGGTATGGGAACAAGGCGCCAATTTCGCCGAAGAACTTAAAGCCGACCCAGAAGTCAGCGCAAAACTATCCGACGAAGAAATCGATGACAAATTCGACATGGGTTATCACACCAAACATGTTGATACGATCTTCAAGCGCGTTTTTGGTGAATAGATACTAATTTTATAACTACAAAAAAAACGCCCTCAAATGAATGAGAGCGGTTTTTTTAATTCTAAAACCTCTAAAGTTTTAAACTTCTGATTTAATTTGCGCTAGCGCGGTTACAAATAGTTCTTCCATTTGTTTGCGAATTTGGTGTTCTGATTGTTCGACTTCGGCTGTTTCAATATCACCGGCGATTTTGCGGTATACGTCTTCGTCGCCTGCTTCTTCGAAATCACTTTCAATGACTTGTGCCGCATATGCGTCGATTGCTTCGCCTTCCATACCCATAAGTCCAGCGGCCCATTGACCGAGAAGTTTATTGCGGCGCGCGGTTGCTTTAAATTCTAATTCTTTATCGATGGAAAATTTATTTTCCGCTGCTTTTTTACGATCATCGAACTGTGACATCGATTTTTGCTCCTTAAGATAGCCAAATATTTTATAAACACATCATGCCTGTTTACGGCATTTTGTCTGTGATTTCCATGTTTTTTATATAATCTTTTAAAATTTATTTTAAAGGGGGTTTTGCCGCCCTTTTTAGCTTTCATAATAGCTTCAATTAAGATAGATTGTCCTCGCTTGATTCTCAGAATATTTAAAGCTTAGGGACGATTATGTCAGACAAAGAAATGCTCTATGAAGGCAAGGCCAAAATTCTCTATAAAGGGCCAAAGCCAAACACCATCATTCAATATTTTAAAGACGACGCCACCGCGTTTAATAATGTAAAAAAAGGCACCATTGCCGGCAAAGGTATCATTAACAATAAAATTACCGAACTTGTTATGATCCGCTTGGCACAGCTTGGTATACCAACACATTTCCTTGAACGCATGTCGGACCGTGAACAGCTCTGTCACGAAGTTGAAATTATTCCGCTTGAGGTGATCGCGAGAAATACTGTCGCAGGCAGCATGGCCAAAAAATTCGGCATCGAAGAAGGATTAAGACTTCGTCGCCCGATCATCGAATTTTCATTAAAAGATGATGACTTAGGGGATCCGCTCATTCCGGAAAATCATATTCTTGCGCTTGAAATCTGTGACCAGGAAGAATTGATTGAAATGATGGACATGACCGCAAAAATCAATGATTTCCTTCGTGGAATCTTCGCCGGCATCGGGCTTGAGCTGATTGATTTTAAATTAGAGTTCGGACGTCTATCAGATGGTGATGAAGGACATTTCCTTGTGCTTGCTGATGAATTTAGCCCGGACAATTGCCGTCTTTGGGATTTTGAGACAGGCGAAAAAATGGATAAAGACCGCTTCCGCCGCGATCTCGGTGGTGAAGTTGAGGCATATCAGGAAGTGGCGCGCCGCCTTGGTATCTCTCTTGAAGTAGAAGACGAAGAATAAACAATTTAATTTATTGAAAAGGAATTTGCTGTGAAAGCACGCGTTCATATTACCCTTAAAAATGGTGTTCTTGACCCACAAGGTAAAGCTATTCAACACGCACTCGGCTCACTCGGATTTGATGGTGTTGATGATGTACGCCAAGGAAAATATATCGAACTTGACCTAAGCACTACCGATAAAGCGGCTGCAGAGGCAAATGTTGAAGAGATGTGCAAGAAGCTTCTCGCAAATATGGTAATTGAGAATTATTCGATAGAAATTGAATAATTAAATCCCAAAACAAGGATTTTTAAAATGAAATCAGCCGTTGTTACCTTCCCTGCTTCCAATTGCAATCGGGACATGTTTGATGCGCTCGAAAAAATTACTGGCCAGAGACCCCATGAAATTTGGCACCAAGACACAGATGTTCCCAATGTTGATTTAATCGCCCTTCCAGGCGGTTTTTCTTTTGGTGACTACCTTCGTTGTGGCGCCATGGCGGCAAGGTCACCCGTTATCAAAGCGGTCGCGGCGCATGCGGAACGCGGCGGCAATGTGATTGGCGTCTGTAATGGTTTTCAGGTACTCACTGAAATGGGGCTTCTTCCTGGTGCATTGATGCGTAACCGATCCCTTAAGTTCGTTTGTAAAACGGTTCAGTTAAAAGTTGAAAATGAAAATAGCACATTTACGAATGCCTACAATCAAGGACAGGTGATTAATATTCCGGTCGCCCATCATGATGGCAACTATTTCGCGGACGATGAAACACTGGCCCGCATTGAAGATAACGGTCAAGTGGCATTTAGATATGTCAATCATAGCGGTGAAGCGACAAAAGACGCCAACCCCAATGGGTCCCAAAATAACATCGCAGGTATTATGAATGAACAAGGCAATATTCTTGGTATGATGCCTCACCCAGAAAGATTAATCGAAGATGCGCAAGGCGGCACGGATGGTAGTGGCTTTTTTGACAGCATCATCAATTCATTAAATTAAGGTTTTAAGAATGACTGAAATTATTTGGGAAAATAACCCTGAGATTACCGAAGATTTAGTGAAAGAACACGGTCTATCGGAAGACGAACACCAGTTGATGATTAAAATTCTTGGTCGCACGCCAACTCTAACGGAACTCGGTATCTTTTCCGTTATGTGGAGCGAGCATTGTTCCTATAAATCATCAAAACTACATTTAAAAACCTTACCAACCAAAGCACCATGGGTTATTCATGGCCCCGGCGAAAATGCCGGCGTAATTGATATTGGTGATAATCAAGCGGCTATCTTCAAAATGGAAAGCCATAATCATCCATCCTATATCGAACCATACCAAGGTGCAGGCACGGGCGTTGGTGGTATTTTACGTGATGTGTTCACGATGGGGGCAAGACCGATTGCCAATATGAATGCCTTAAGGTTCGGATCCACTGAGCACCACAAAACACGTCATTTATTAAGTGGTGTTGTTGAAGGAATCGGCGGATACGGTAACTGTGTTGGTGTGCCGACCGTTGGTGGCGAAACCAATTTCCATCCGTCATATGACGGCAATATTTTGGTCAATGCCATGGCCGTTGGCCTTGCGGATCAAGATAAAATTTTCTTATCAGCCGCCGCGGGTGTTGGAAACCCCGTAATTTATGTGGGATCAAAAACAGGACGTGACGGTATCCACGGTGCGACAATGGCATCTGCCGAATTCACAGAAGACAGTGAAGAAAAGCGCCCAACCGTTCAAGTGGGTGATCCATTCACAGAAAAACTACTTATCGAAGCCTGTATTGAATTGATGTCAACGGATATGGTAGTTGCCATTCAGGATATGGGCGCAGCGGGCCTAACATCATCATCAGTTGAGATGGCATCTGGTGGCGGAGTTGGTTTTACCATTAACCTTGATGAAGTCCCACAGCGCGAAGAAGGTATGACGCCATATGAAATGATGCTTTCCGAAAGTCAGGAACGCATGCTTGTGGTTTTAAAACCGGACCGCGTTGAAGAAGCGAAAAAGATTTTCGTAAAATGGGATCTTGATTTTGCTGTGATTGGTGAGATTACAGACACAGGGAACCTGACGTTAAACTGGCAAGGTAAAACAGTCGCGGACATCCCGACACAACCCCTCGCCGATAATTCACCGGAATATGATCGCCCTTGGGTTAAAACGGTAGCGCCAGATACAATTGACCCAGCAAGTGTTGCTGCACCAAGTGATCTAGGTGAAGCGCTTCTTAAAATGGTCGGTAGTGCCAATCTGTCTTCACGTGCCTGGATATGGGAACAGTATGACCATCAAGTGATGGCGGATACAATTCAGCTTCCGGGTGGTGATGCGGCCGTTGTTCGTGTTCATGATACGGATAAAGCATTAGCCATTTCCACTGACTGTACACCACGTTATGTTTATGCCGACCCGTTTGAAGGCGGCAAACAAGCAGTTGCGGAAACATGGCGAAATGTCACAGCCGTTGGTGCAACACCGATGGCGATAACAGATTGCTTGAATTTCGGTAATCCGGAACGTCCAGATATTATGGGGCAATTCGTTGGTGCCATTGATGGCTTACGCGAAGCTTGCACAGTGCTTGATTATCCTGTCATTAGCGGCAACGTATCGCTTTATAACGAAACAAATGGAACGGGCATTCATCCAACACCTGCCATTGGCGGTGTCGGCCTTTTAAAAGATAGCAGCAAGATGGTTACGATCGCACCTAAGAATGACGGTGATATTTTGGTACTTGTTGGTGAAACAAAAGGCCATATCGGATGTACACAATATTTAGATATCATCGAAGGCCGTGAAGAAGGCGCACCGCCACCTGTTGATCTTGAAATTGAAAAGAGAAACGGTGATTTCGTCCGCGCACAAATTCAAAATGGTTCGGTGACAGCCTGTCATGATATTTCTGATGGCGGTTTATTTATTGCCCTCGCTGAAATGGCAATGGCATCCGGCAAAGGAATGGAAATCGCCTTAAATAATGGTGATGTGCCACTTCATGCATATGGCTTTGGTGAAGATCAAGCCAGATACATCATTAGTTTGCCTGCTGATAAACTAGGTGAAATCAATAGTGCCGCTGACAAAGCTGGTGTAATTATTGAAACAATCGGTGTTATGCAGGGAAATAGCCTTGATATTAAAGATGCAATGACTATATCATTAGAAGAACTGCTTGGTGCGCATGACGCGTGGATGCCAAGCTATATGTCAACAGAGAGCTAAGGAGAGTTGAAATGGCATTAACGGCGCCAGAAATTAAAGAAATGATTTTGGAAATTCTCCCTGAGGCAGAAGTTCAGGTTCAAGACATGCGCGGTGACGGAAGCCAATTCGCCGCCCATGTGGTATCAAAAGAATTTATTGGCAAAAACAGGGTTCAGCAACATCAAATGGTTTATAAAGCCATGAAAGGCAAGGTTGGCGCAGAACTGCATGCATTATCGCTACAGACATCGGCCCCAGAATAACAACCTATAGATCAGATATATCAGGAATAAACAAATGACAAATCCAGTACATGACCGCATTAAAAATGACATCTATAATAATGACATCGTGCTTTACATGAAAGGCGACGCCATGTTCCCACAATGCGGTTTTTCCGCAACTGTTGTGGAAATTCTAAATTATTTCAATGTCAAATATGAAACACATAACGTTCTTCAGGACAAAAGTCTTCGTGAAGGGATTAAAGAATACAGCGAATGGCCAACAATTCCCCAACTTTATGTTAAAGGTGAATTTCTTGGTGGTTGTGATATTGTTCGTGAAATGGCCGCAAATGGCGAATTAGTTGCCCATTTTGAATCTGTTGGTATTGAACCAAAAGCATAATATCAAAATTTGAATATTTTTTTAAAAGGCGCTCTATTTAGAGAGCCTTTTTTAATTTGTACGGCAAATTACTTGCGCAACACTTAAATTACTACGAAGCTCATCACCCAGCCTTGAAAAATCCGCTTCGTTTAATTTTGCAACATCAACATTACGGTTATTACTATTTATTTTAACATCATTTTGATCAAGCAATTGGTTTATGGTTCTTGGTAATGATGAAAATGAACGCCCTCTCCTGACTGAACCCGCAACATGAATACCAACGACTTCACCATTATCATTTAAAATAGGCCCACCACTAATACCACCCAAGCTTTCATTGCTATTTGGAACTCTTATTTTTTCGGCCCACACCAAAACAGGCTCTTTATTTTTGCGAATACCAGTTGTTTTAATCGTTCGCCTACCGATTAGATTTGAATAAACGTCACCAGGCTCACCGCGAGGAAATCCAAAATGAAACCCTTCCTGATTATATTCTGGTACTTCATAATTAACGGGAAAGGCATCATAACCACCTTCCGTCTGTAAAATTGCTACATCTGCGCGACTGTGCTCTGATACGGCCTCAACCTTTAAGGCGCGGCGATGCGGCCTCAATAACATGAGTTGGTTACAACCGTGTGTGACGTGCCGTGCGGTCACCCATAAACCACGGTCATCAATTGAAAAGGCAGTACCTGTGAATTGTGAACGTCCAGATTTTACTTCATCTTCTATTTCAATAATAGGATCACGTGATGAAGGTGGCTCTAGCCTTCCTTCTCCTTCTGCTTTCATATCTGGTAACGGGGGCAATGGCGCCGGCTGACCCGGTCTAACGGTAACTTTTGGATATTTTGCATCAGGATCTTTCGATGCTTCGCCGATATAAATGACAATAGCCAAAAAAAGAAATGATAAAAATCCGCGCATTTTTAGAAAAATTCCTTTTACATTTTATCTGAAATTGCTGCGGCGTTAAGCAGTGCGATTGATATTTTTCCGGCGAATAAAAGCAATGCAGCCCCTATTTCATCGCGTTCAATGCGCCCTTTTAAATCATCAATAACAAGGTTAGCAAAAAAGAACGAGAGAATTTGCACTACCAATATGACCACACCCCAAATGAAAATATCCCATAAACTGACACTTCCTTTTAAACATTCCGCAAGCGGTATTGCTAAGCCAAGAATGGCAGCGGCTAAAGATATCGCCGCCGATTTATTGCCTTGGCGGACTAATTCCAATTCATGATATGGGGTTATTTTCTCATAAATAATGATGCTCACACCCAACATAATTAACGTTAAGCCAAAATGTGAAATAAAATATGGAAAGCCAATTATTAATGTATCGAGTACTGCGTCCATGGTACCTCCTTAATTTTTATTTATCTTATCTTATTAGTCCTCGTTGGCAATCAAAAACCACGCTTGATCATGTTTCTATCGCATGCTAGGCTTTCATCATCAAAAAAGGGAAGTTCATGACATCAAAGGGTAAATTCAGCACAGCAACCGCAATGGCCATTGTGATTGCCAATATGATTGGCACTGGAATTTTCACAAGCCTTGGTTTCCAACTTGCTGATATTCGGTCTGGCTTTGTTATTATGGTTCTCTGGGTTCTTGGTGGCATCATGGCGCTATGCGGGGCATTATGTTATGCGGAACTCGGATCAAAACTACCCCGTTCTGGTGGCGAATATAATTTTTTATCAGAAATATATCACCCCGGTGCTGGCTTTGTTTCAGGTTGGATTTCAACGACTGTCGGTTTTGCCGCCCCTACGGCCCTCGCGGCCATGACCTTTGGTGAATATTTAAGTTCGGTATTTCCCTCCCTTCATCCATTAATGCTTGCCTCCGTTCTTATTATTGTAATGACAGCGGTTCATTCAACAAGTCATAAAAACAGTGGTGGGTTACAAGATTTTTTCACCACCGGCAAAATACTATTAATTATTGTCTTTTCCGTCGCGGCACTTTGGTCCGTTGATACGGTTCAAGAAGTAAGTTATGCACCAAAATCATCAGATTTATCATTATTCACCGGTGGCGCGTTTGCCGTTTCGTTAATTTATGTGGGCTATGCCTATACCGGATGGAACGCGGCCACCTATTTAACATCGGAACTTGAAAATCCCCGCAAAACATTACCACGTGTTTTAATCGGCGGCACCGCAGCCGTTATGGCATGTTATTTAATCTTAAATTATGTGTTTCTGGCGACGGCCCCTATGGACGCCATGGCCGGTGAATTAGAAATCGGCTATATATCAGCGCGATATGCTTTCGGGGACGTAGGCGGGATCATTATGGGGTTATCACTGTCGCTTCTGCTCATATCCACCGTTAGCGCTATGTTGGTCGCTGCGCCTCGTGTATTACAAATGCTCGGCGAAGATTATTCCCTATTTGAGCGCTTAGGGAAAGTCAATAAACACGGTATTCCCACGACCGCCATTTGGCTTCAATCAATTATGGCTCTCATCTTTTTATGGTCGGCCACTTTTGAAAGTATTTTACTATTTTCCGGCGCCACAATGGCCATCAATTCTTTGATCGTGATTTTTGGGGTCTTTATACTAAGACAGCGGCACGGTAATCCGGAAAGTGACTTTTCAATTCCATTTTACCCATTGCCGCCGATCATATTTATTGCTATTACGGTTGTAACGCTTGGATATCTGACTATTCAAAATACGGAAGAGATCGCCTTTAGTGCCGCAACTATTATTACTGGTGCTATTGGTTATTGGTTTACAAAGAAATTTTCTAAACCAAAGTAATCCCTTCAGAAATAATCGAATTAACCTGCACGCACCTCATTGAGGAAATCATCCACTTCTTTACGAAGTATCTGCGCTTGGTTGGCAAACTTATCCGATGCAGAAAGCACAGATTGGGCCGCTTCACCAGTATCAGTCGCTGATTGGTTCACACCATCGATGTTACGACTAACTTCATCCGCACCTGTTGCCGCTTGTAAGGCATTTTGCGAAATCTCATTTGTTGCCGATGATTGTTCTTCAATTGATGCTTCAATGCTAGTGGATATATCACTAATTTGTGTAATTGTTTCAGTGATGTCTTTTACTGCGTTAACGGCGCAATTTGTTGCATCTTGCATTTCTGAAATTTGCGACCGTATTTCTTCGGTGGCGCTGCCTGTTTGCGTTGCAAGTGATTTAACCTCTGAGGCAACTACGGCAAATCCTTTACCGGCTTCACCTGCACGTGCTGCTTCAATAGTCGCATTTAATGCAAGCAGATTTGTTTGCTCAGCAATATCATTAATCAGCTGGATAACTTCACCAATTTTTTCTGCAGCGTCACTAAGCGTTTGAACGCGTTCCGCAGCAAGATCAACCGAACCGACGGCGATATTTGCAACTGATGCCGCGTCTGTAACCTGTCTGGTAATCTCAGCAATTGACGCTGACATCTCTTCGGATGCGCTTGCCACAGCCTGTACATTCGATCCTGCTTGACGCGTCGCTACATCCGCGGACATTGAACGTTCTTTTGTAACTTCTGCAGTATTAGCCATTTGCTGTGAAATATCATTTAGATTATCAGTTGACCCAATAATACTATCTAAAATACCCATAACACGGTCTTCAAATTGTTGCGCAAGTTCACGACGACTTTTTTGCTGTGCTTCTCTTGCACGTTTTTCAAGAATTTCTTGTTGTTGCTTCTGCTCATTCTCTTGCTCAATTTTCGCAATTCTTCTTGCTTCAACATCGGCTTCTTGCTTTTTACGATTTTCTTCCGCTTCTGCTTCCATGCGTTTATTTTCAAGTCCTGACGCTTTGAAATGTTCCACAGCATTCGCCATCGCACCAATTTCATGTTTATAAGATACATGTGGCACTTCACTTTCAAGATCGCCTTCAGCAATTGAAACCATGCTTTCTCTTATGTTTCTAAGAGGCATTACAATTGATCTAATAAGGAAGATTGAAAGAATAAGACATATTGAACCAAGAATAATTAGCATGGCCAATATAGACCAAAATTGATTAGCGGTCGCGTTAGATGCATCAAACGCATATTCTGAATATCAACAGACATTTTGTCCTCAACAATTTTAAGCTTGTTGATTTTACCTGTCATCGTTGCAAACCATTCCGTTGAACCAAGTGGCCCCGCAGAAGAAAGATCAAACGGTGTTGAAAGTGCAAGATCAAGTAAAGTGTTATAACGATCAACTTCATCACCAACGACCGTATTCATATAAAATGATTTATCATTGGCACTGGCAAATGAATTGAAAGTTTTCATAAATCCTTGTTGTTTTCCAAGTAAAAAATTGAAATTAGAGAATGTTTTCTCGGTAAATGCCCCGGCCGCGAATGCCGCCGTTCCCGTCGCGCGTTCAAGTCCCGCATTTTCCTTTGCTTCAAGTAAAGAAACATAAGCAAAAGTTTTATTTAACGTTTCAGGATCTGTTGTAATTTTCCCAGTTTCCATGATCACGGAAAGAAGCTTGTTAATTGTTCCGGTATAATATTTTGCCATTGCTGGAACATTTGATGCGAAATTATCAACCTTTGATCTTTCAGTCAATAAATTTGCAAGATCGCCCATTGCTTCTTTTAATAAAGAACTGAAATCTTCACTATAGTCTTCAAGGGGAAAGTTCGAATAAGCGCTGCGAAACTTTTGAATTTCAAGATCGGTTTCTCCACGCTGATTACTCACATTTTTACGAAATTGTGCACCGACGTTTGAACTGATAAAACCTGCTGATGCACCACGTTCCTTTTGCATTTCGTGAATAACATTACTAATGAAGGGGGTAAAACCAGCCAGGGAATGTAAATTTTCCATTTCTGTCTTCTTTGACCAATTGTCAATCAACAGTAATGAGGCAAATACGGTAGACAGCGCAATTAAAAGTGTCGCCATTGAAATGATACGTTTTTTTATTTTAAAACGGCTTAAAAACTTCTCAATCATAAAACTAATTCCATTTACTATTAATAAAAAATAAATGATCAATCGCTTTATTGCACTCTAAAGTGTTTTTATCCCACTCCCCGAACGTTACATTTATCCAACTAAGATATTATATAAAACATATATGTTAAATATTACTTAAAATGGTTCTAAACAAAAAAAGGCTGCGTTAGCAATGCTACGCAGCCTTTAAAATTCGGATAAATTTGTTGTTAACGTGAGTAGAATTCCACCACTAGGTTTGGTTCCATTTGAACCGCATATGGAATTTCATCAAGTGTTGGTACACGAAGGAAAGTCACTTTGTGACCTTCACTTTGAATGTACTCAGGAACATCACGTTCTGTGCTTTCAAGGCCTTGGATAACCATTGGGATCTGACGTGATTTTTCACGGATCTCAACAACGTCACCTATTTTAACCATGTAGCTTGGAATGTTTACTTTTTTGCCGTTAACCGTTACGTGGCCGTGGTTTACGAATTGACGTGCAGAGAAAATAGTCGGCACGAATTTTGAACGGTAAACAACAGCATCAAGACGTGTTTCAAGAAGACCAACAAAGATCTGACCTGTATCACCTTTACGGCGAACGGCTTCATGATAAATACGCTTGAATTGTTTTTCTGTGATATCACCATAGTAACCTTTAAGCTTCTGCTTGGCCATAAGTTGGATACCATAATCAGAAAGCTTAGCGCGACGACCTTGACCATGTTGGCCAGGACGGTATTCGCGTGTGTTTACTGGTGATTTTGGACGGCCCCAGATGTTTTCACCCATGCGGCGGTCAATTTTATACTTAGCTTGTGTACGTTTTGTCATTTTTCTTCCAAATCGCTTGTTTAAATTAAAGTTTCCTCAGCGCCGTAAACTGCAATATGTGGCAATCTACGCAACCGGGGTTCGCACCCGGTCATTTCGAGATGGGCGGAATATAACTATATCTCAGGGGTTGTCAAACGTTATTCACCGTTTTCAGCAGTTTTCTGCTCTTTTATTGCTAGTTCTGCTTTTTCGGCCTGCCACCCCGGGCCACCGCCAGTTGAAAGAGCCTTTACAACACCGCGCATGGTGCTGACTTCTTCGTGGGTCATTTCAGATCTTGTGAAGATATTCCTCAAATTACGGCGCATTAATGAACGGCGTTGATCAGACCGGAAATACCCCGCTTCTTCAAGTTCACCTTCGATATGATCGAATAATTTTTGAAGCTCGCCTGCGCTTGCGGGTCTTGTGTCCAATGTTGGGGTATAGCTATCCGGTACATCAGTACCCGTTTGAAACCATTCATAAGCTAATAAACCAACCGCTGTCGCAAGATTTATCGACGCAAAGCTTGGGTTTAAAGGAACAGATACGATCGCGGTTGATAAGGCAATATCATCATTTTTAAGGCCCGCCTTTTCAGGACCGAATAATAAACCTACTTTTTCCCCCTCATTAACCGCACCGCGCATGCGCAGGCAGCATTCTTTAGGGGTTACCACTTCCTTGATCATGTCACGGGGGCGTGCCGTTGTCGCATAAACATATTTTAAATCGGCGACGGCCTCTGCGGTAGTCGGATAAACACGTGTTTTTTCAAGGACGATATCGGCGCCTGCTGCTGGTGCAACCGCCGCTTCATTGGGCCATCCGTCACGCGGCGCGACAAGACGTAAATCCGTAAGCCCAAAATTATACATAGCCCGCACCGCTTTACCGATATTTTCGCCAAGCTGCGGTACAATCAAAATAATCGCCGGGCCATCATCATGAATGACAGAAGGTTTCTTATGATCAGTCCCAGCCATAAGTTACTTCTTTTCCACTGACGTAGTACCATCTGGATTATCTACAAGTTTTAAACCTCTACTATCAAAATCATCCCGTATTTCGTCAGCTTTAGCCCAATCTTTATTAACTTTAGCTTCTTTGCGACTCACCAATAAATCCGCGTCATGCCCTGTTAGTTCAAATTTCCCAGCACCTGCCTTTAAAACATGGGTAGAATCCCAATTTTTTTCATTTCCCAATAACAAACCTAATAGTTTTGCAGATGCCTTAAGCTCGCCTGCATTTTTACTATCTTTTGCAAGTTGATTTAATTCCATGATTGCTTTTGGTGTATTTAAATCATCTCTCAAAGCTTCAAGGACTGCCTTCGCTGGTTTAGTTTCTTCTGAGTTTCTAACAATTTTATACCATCGACAAAGTTGTTTTTCAGCTTGAGTAATAGCTTCACGGCTAAAATCTGCTGGCTGCTTATAATGACTTGTTAGTAATGCTAAACGAATAGCTTCTCCTCTATTTGGATATTCTTCTAATAATTCATGCACCGTTATGAAATTACCGAGTGATTTTGACATTTTTTCGCCGTTGACGGTCAAATATCCGTTATGCATCCAATAATTGGCGAGGTTTGCACCGTCATGTGAACATTTGCTTTGGGCGATTTCATTTTCGTGGTGGGGGAATATCAAATCCTGCCCGCCGCCATGGATATCAATGGTTTCACCCAGTTCCTTTTTAATCATGGCTGAACATTCAGTGTGCCATCCCGGACGGCCACGGCCCCATGGGCTATCCCAACCTGGTTGATCGGGTGTTGATGGTTTCCAAAGGACAAAGTCCGCCCCTTCGCGTTTATAATCCGCGACATTAACACGTGCACCCGCGATTAGGTCTTTGACATCCTTACCCGACAACTCGCCATAGTCATCCGTTGTGGACACTTGGAATAATACGTGACCATCACTTTCGTAGGCATGTCCCTTGCTCACAAGGTCAGAAATCAACGCAATCATTTCACCTACATATTCGGTTGCTTTTGGCCTAATGTCCGGAAGTTCTGCGTTTAAGGCGCCCATGTCTTCTTCGTAAATACGGGTATATTTTTCGGTGATCACCGAAATATCTTCACCCGTCTCTAAGCTCGCTTCGATGATTTTGTCATCAATATCTGTAATATTGCGGGCATATGTGACTTTTGCATAATCGTGTTTTAATAAGCGATAAAGTGTATCAAAAACCACAACCGGGCGGGCATTTCCCACATGGGCATAATTATATACCGTCGGGCCACACACATACATTTTGATGTGATTAGGATCAATTGGGATAAAGACATCCTTATCATTAATAAGAGTATTGTATATACTAATCGTGTTCATGCATTATGCCTTCTGGCCGGCTAGTCTCGCTTTCACGCGTTCCGCGCCGATTAGCGGCAATAATGTACCCATTTCCGGCCCATGGTTTAACCCTGTTACCGCTTGACGCAGCGGCATAAAGAGCTGCTTACCTTTAGTGCCCGTTTCTTCTTTAACGGCCGTTGTCCATGCTTTCCATGTGGTCGCGTCCCACTCACCTGATGGTAGCAATGCTGCCGCTTTCGCGATAAAATCTGCATCTTCAATAACCGGAGACACCGGACCATTTACGATGGTGAGCCATTCCACGGTATCATCAAGCTTTTCAATATTGGCACGTGCCACATTCCAAATGGCTTCGGTGACACCTTCGGGCAATCTATCTTTCACCGCATCAAAATCGGTCACATGCAGTATTTTCGCGTTTAAAAGTTCAAGAGCACGTGGGTCAAACTTGGCAGCACCACGGCCGTATTTTGAAAATTCAAACCCGTCAATAAGCGGCTGAATGTCTGTAAAGGGCTCAATCGGGTCTGATGAACCAAGACGGGTTAATAGTGACACGATACTCATCGCTTCAAGGCCATCTTCTTCGCGGTATGACTTGATGCTTGCTGAACCAAGGCGTTTTGATAGCCCCTCACCCTTTGCACCCGTTAGCAGTGAAAAATGCGCCATTTCTGGTGCTTTGGCCCCTAGCGCTTCAAAAACTTGTGTTTGAACGGCACTGTTGGCTGAATGATCTTCGCCGCGCATGATGTGTGTGATACCAAAATCAATATCATCAACCACGGATGGCAATGTGTAAAGGTATGAACCGTCACCACGCACCAAAATCGGATCACTCAACGCCGCAATATCAAAACTCTGATGACCCTTAACGCAATCTTCCCATTCAACACGTGCTGGTGTTTCAAGCTTAAAGCGCCAATATGGTGTGCGTCCTTCGGCTTCATATTTGGCAATTTCATCATCAGTAAGGGTTAAGCCGGCACGATCATAAAGTGGTGGTTTTCCTTGTCCTAGCTGAATTTTTCTTTTTAAATCAAGCTCTTGTGAAGTTTCATAGCAAGGGTAAAGTCTTCCATCCGTTTTTAATTTTTCAACGGCTGCATCATAACGGTCAAATCGTTCTGATTGCTTTGCTGTCTCATCCCAATTAAGTCCTAACCAAGTAAGATCCTCATAAATACCGTCTTCACATTCTTTCGTGGAGCGTTCAAGGTCAGTATCATCAATGCGCAGAAAAAACACGCCGCCCATTTTTCGGGCAAAAAGCCAGTTGGCGATGGCTGTTCTTACGTTTCCAACATGTAATTTTCCAGTTGGACTTGGGGCAAATCTTACTTTTACGGACATTTAATCTACTTTCTTATTTTGCACAGATTATGTGCGCTTATCTCTATAGCCATTTGTAATAGGGTATCTTCTATCACGGCCAAAATTCTTTGCTGATATTTTTACACCGGGTGGTGACTGTCTTCGTTTATATTCTGCGATATAAAGGAGATGCTGAATTCGTGCAACTGTTTCTGCATCATGCCCGCGTTTAACAATGTCTTTTTGCAGCATTTCGCCTTCTATTAAACATTCAAGAATATCATCAAGCACCTCATAAGGCGGCAGGCTGTCTTCGTCCTTTTGATCAGGGCGCAGTTCAGCGGTCGGCGGTTTTTCTATAATATTAGTCGGCATTATCTGCCCGCGCGGACCAAGCCCACCGTTCGGGTAGTTTTCATTACGCCAATGGCATAATTTAAAGACATCAAGTTTATAGATATCCTTAAGTGCGTTATATCCACCGCACATATCACCGTAAAGTGTAGCGTACCCCACTGACATTTCCGATTTATTGCCGGTGGTGAGCACCATTTTTCCATGTTTATTACTGATCGCCATTAAAATCACAGCTCGAATACGGGATTGAAGGTTCTCTTCCGTTAAATCCGCCTCTGTACCTGCAAATGACGCAAGAAATGTTTTATCAAAGGCATTCACCGCATCATTTATCGAAATATTATCAATAGCACAGCCCATCATGCGCGCCGCATCGCTTGCATCAATCAAACTTTCCTCTGATGTATATTTCGAAGGCATCATTACAAGATGCACACGGTCCGCACCAAGCGCATCAACGGCAACAATCGCACTTAACGCGCTGTCCACACCGCCAGACATACCGATTATGACACCGGGAAACCGATTTTTATTCACATAATCACGCACACCAATCATCATGGCCTGATAAATATCGGTAAGGCGATCATTCTTTTCAGGCAAATCTTGCGGGGCACAAGCCCATTTACCATTTTCGCCTTTAAACCAATCGGTTACGGTTGTTTCTTCAACAAAGGATTGTTGGCGTACCACCACATTGCCACCGGCATCCATGACAAATGCTTCACCGTCAAAAACGAGTTCATCCTGTGCACCCGATTGATTTGTATAAATCAACGAAAGGCCAGATTGTCTAACGCGCTCTTTACCATTGGTAATACGGTCATTTGCTTTTGGTAAATCATATGGCGACCCATTTAAGGAAATTAATATATCACTGTGTTTATTGGTTAAATATTCTGTGACTTCTTCCCACCAAAGATCTTCGCAAGTTAAAACACCTAACTTAACACCCTTAAAATTAACGGGTTCAGGGCATGGTCCGCGTGAAAAAACGCGCTTTTCGTCAAAAACACCATAATTCGGAAGATCACGTTTATGACGAATTGCTGAAATCGTGCCGTTATCAAGCAAAATTGATGAATTATAAAGCTTGCCGCCTTCTACCCATAGTGAACTAATAAGCATAGCTGGACCACCGTCACTGGTTATTTGGGCAAGTTCAACGGTTTTATCCATCGCATCACGCTGGAATGCGGGCTTAAGCACTAAATCTTCGGGAGGATAACCAATTAGACACAATTCACTATAAACAACCAAGTCAGCGTCAGGCGTTGCAGCGCGTACTTCTAAAATACGCTCCGCATTACCGTCGATATCACCGACTGTCGGGTTTATGGTCGCAATTGCGATCTTTAATGCACTGGTCATCTGGCATAACGATCCTTCTAGCTGTTCGCTGCCGCTTGTTTAGCTTCTTTTGCGCGTTCGTCACGCTCTTCTTTAAGGCCTTCTGCGATTAAAAACGCCAGTTCAAGACTTTGGCTAGCGTTCAAACGCGGGTCACAATGGGTACGGTAACGATCAGCAAGCTTTTCATCCGTAATCGCCTCTGCACCACCTGTACATTCAGTAACATTCTGGCCTGTCATTTCAAAATGAACGCCGCCAGCGTATGTTCCCATACTGCGGTGAATGCGGAAGAAACGACGAATTTCAGAAAGCACATCATCAAATGGACGTGTTTTAAAGCCATTAGACGCCGAAATTGTGTTACCATGCATCGGATCTGACGACCAAACAACGGTACGTCCTTCTTCTTCAATACGTTTAATTACAGCGGGAAGTTTATCTTCGATGATACCTGCACCCATGCGGCAAATCAAAGTGATGCGACCTGCTTCATCTTCTGGGTTAATTTCATCAATGATTTTTATCAGCTCATCAAGATCTGTTGTTGGACCGACCTTTAAGCCAATCGGGTTACCGATCCCACGCAGGAATTCAACATGGGCTTCACCAAGGATACGTGTACGGTCACCAATCCAAAGCATATGTCCGGATGTATCATACCAATCACCTGTTGTACTATCTACACGTGTTAACGCTTCTTCATAACGCAATAATAGCGCTTCATGTGATACATAGAAATCTGTCGCGTTCAATGCTTTGCTGTTCGGGTTAATACCGCAAGCTTTCATGAATGCCATGGCTTCATCAATACGTTCAGCCATATCCTGATATTTTTCAACTGCTTCACCACCACCAACGAAATCAAGGTTCCATTGATGTACTTTGCTTAAGTTTGCATAACCACCCTGCGCAAAAGCACGCAGCAGATTTAGTGTTGATGATGCTTGTGAATAACCTTTAATCATACGTTCAGGATCAGGTACACGCGCTTTGGAATTAAAATCTATACCGTTGATGATATCACCACGGTAGCTTGGAAGACTTTCATCACCCCTTGTTTCCGTATCGGAACTACGTGGTTTAGCGTATTGCCCAGCCATACGACCAACTTTAACAATTGGACAGCTGGCGGCAAACGTTAGCGCTACTGACATCTGCAATAATACGCGGAATGTATCGCGAATTTTATCGGCATGGAATTCTGCAAAACTTTCGGCGCAATCACCTCCTTGAAGCAGGAACGCGTTACCATTAGCCACTTCACCAAGTTGCGTTTTCAAACGGCGCGCCTCACCGGCAAAAACAAGTGGTGGAAGCTTACGAAGTTCGGCTTCAACTGAGGCTAATTTCGCCTCATCTGGATATGTTGGTACCTGGCGGATTGGCATTGATCTCCAGCTATCAGGGGTCCAGTTTTTAGTCATTTTTAAAATTCCGTCTTAAAATTAAATAATTAATGCAATTCTATAAGGGTTTTTGCCCTGAAAAGAAAGCATTACTTCATTAAAACAAATTCTTCCGCGCTTGACGGATGAACGGCTACCGTATCATCAAATTGGGCTTTTGTTGCACCACATTTTATTGCCACCGCAATCCCTTGAATGATTTCCGCACTATCTGGCCCAATCATATGAGCGCCAATGACCTTATCAGTTTTACCGTCAACCAACATTTTAATCAGCGATCTTTCATCGCGTCCCGCTAATGTAAATTTCATTGATTTATATTCGCTTCTGAACACTTTCAAATCATCCCCATATTTCTCACGGGCGTCTTCTTCACTTAATCCAACTGTACCAATGGGTGGCTGTGAAAAAATCGCCGTTGGAATATGATCATAATTTACCGTTGTTGGTATATCGTTAAACTGAGTTGCAGCAAGTGCTGCGCCCTCTTTGATGGCAATAGGCGTTAATTGCATTCCTCCAATAACATCACCGACGGCAAATATATTATCAACTGAAGTTTTATAATTTTTATCAACAATTATGTCGCCGTTTTCATGCATTTCAACACCAAGCTCATCAAGTCCGATACCCGCCGTATTTGCTTTACGCCCTGTAGCATACATCACGAGGTCCGTGGCCATTTCATTTCCGTCTGATAAGGTCAGTACGAATTGATCGCCGTCTTTTTTGATTTCGTCCACATTAGTATGTATACGCACATCGATACCTTTTTTGATCATTTCTTCACGAAGTTTACTTCTGATTTCAAGATCAAACCCACGAAGGATTTCTTCACCGCGATAAAGAAGCGATGTTTCAACACCTAGACCATTAAAAATTCCAGCAAATTCAACGGCAATGTAACCGCCACCAACAACTGTGATCCGTTTTGGAAGTTCAGGTAAATCAAAGGCTTCATTTGATGAAATCGCATATTCGATCCCCGGAATTTCGGGGAATGACGGCCAACCACCTGTCGCGATTAAAATTTTATCGGCGGTGACTGTGCGACTGCCATTTTCGTCCGTTAATTCAATTGTATGATTATCAAGCAGCTTTCCACGCGCCTTAATAATCTCAACATCATGGTTATCAAGGTTTTGACCATATAACCCTTCAAGTCGGGTGATTTCGTTTTCTTTATTACCAACAAGCTTTTGCCAATTAAGTGTTGGCCGTTCTGCGGACCAACCAAATCCTTCTGCATCCTTAAAAGCACTAGAATATTCTGAAGCATAGACATATAACTTTTTGGGCACACAACCACGGATCACACAAGTACCGCCTACTCTGTAATCTTCACAAAGCCCCACTTTTGCACCGTATGTTGCCGCCATGCGGCTTGAACGTACGCCGCCTGATCCTGCCCCAATAACAAAGAAATCATAGTCATACATGGATAAAATCCTTTTTATAAATCAGTAGAGTTTAATTGGGGGTTTAAGCCATTAAAGTCAAGCGGCGATTAATTAATTATTATTGGCGAAATGCAATAAACATCAAGATTAGAAATTCTAAAATTTGTGCATCTCTTCTTTATCGAAGACGAGTGATATATTATCGCCTGTCTTTACCTTTGTAATACCATTTACTTTTAGGGTTAAATCATGATTTCCGCTATTCACCCGGATCAGACTTTCGGCACCAAGTGTTTCAACCAAAATAACCTCACCATCAAACTTCTGTGGGCGTTTCATAGTGGGTTCTGTACCACTGATATAAATATCCTCTGGTCTGATGCCTAAGCTAAAGTCTGGGTATTCCATAAAATTCATCTCTGGGCTTCCAATAAAGCTCGCGACAAATTTATTGGCCGGTTTTTTATAAACTTCCATTGGAGTACCAATCTGCTGAATTTCACCGTCTTTCAATATTACTATTCTATCCGCTAATGTCATGGCCTCAACTTGGTCATGGGTCACATAAATGATTGTTTTCTTTACCGTTTCATGCAGTTTTTTAATTTCGATCCGCATTGATGACCGAAGCTTTGCATCCAAATTTGAAAGCGGTTCATCAAAAAGAAATACATCAGGGTCACGCACAATTGCCCGTCCCATTGAAACCCGTTGACGCTGCCCGCCAGAAAGTTCAGCCGGTTTTCTTTCGAGTAATTCTGTTAATTCTAATATTTCGGCGCCTTCACGCACCTTTTTATCAATGTCATCTTTTGGCATTTTTTGCGCCCTAAGGCCAAATGAAATGTTTTTATACACATTCATATGTGGATAAAGCGCATAATTTTGAAATACCATGGCAATATTGCGATCTTTTGGCTCTAAATTATTCACAACCCGGTCACCGATGGAAAGTTCACCATCTGTCACGCCTTCTAAACCCGCGATCATCCGCAGTAATGTGGATTTCCCGCACCCAGACGGCCCCACGAGTACTAGAAATTCATTATCGCTTACCTCTAAATCGAGGTTTTCAATGACTTTAGTATCACCATAACTTTTTGATATATTTGATAATTTTACATTTGCCATTTTAATTATCCTCGCCCGTTACTTGTTTTACCGTTTCTGCTAGTGTTTCACGAGCTTTTATTAAGCGTTCAAAAAAATTAACATTTTCATCACTTTGGTATATAGCCGCGGCAGTGTATTTTTTAAGACTAGCTTCAAACGCTGGCATTGCTGGACCTCCAGTAATTTTTCGCACAGCGATGAAATGACCTGGTGATGCTATTTCTTTTAATGTATCACTATCTATTTTTGTTTCGCCACCGCAACATTCCTTATAAATATTACAAAAAGCATCATAATCAAAGGCCGTAAGAGCGGAATTTTTAGCAATTGTTTCCTTTGCCATTTCAGCCGCTATTTCATGGGCCAATTTAAATGGCAGTCCTTCGATCCGAGCAATGCTATCGGCTATCTCTGTTATGGTTGCACAACTCTCATTGATGTGCTTTTCGACCCTTTCTTCATTTATTTGCACAGAAGATGAAAAATCATTAAGGAGCCGTAACAAGCGACTACCGCTCTTGAATGCCTCATGCCCAGCGCTTTGAACTTCAGTTTCACTATCGTTCATATCTGTGTTGGGCGTGTTATGCATTGTATTGATGATCGTATCACAATGACCTGCGCTTAAAGAGGCCATTAATCGCATATGCTCGATTGGCACCGGATTTCTTTTTTGTGGCATAATACTACTGATTTGAACAAATTCGTTTGGTACATATAAATGCCCCACTTCAAAACTGGACCATTGCGCCATATCCTGAATGAAGCGACCAATATTAATGAACATTACCTTCATCGCGCTATAAAGGCCCGTTACATAATCAATACTTGAAATACAGCCATATGAATTTTCAAGCGGACAAGCAAACCCAAGAAGTTCTGCCATTCGTTCACGATTTAAATTAAATCCTGTTGTGGTTATCGCAGCCGCACCCATGGAACACATTTCGACGGTGCGTAGTGCATTATTTATTCGGTCAACATCACGTTGCAGCACTTCAATAAAAGAGCCAAGATAATGTCCCCATGTGGTCGGCTGAGCCGGTTGACCGTGGGTATAAGCCAGAACGATTGTTGATTTTCCCTCTTCTGCTACTTTTAGAAGCGTGGCGATCAACTGATTTAATTCCGTAAGCAAATTGGCTGATAAATCCATCAAATTCATTTTAAAAATGGTATGGTCAATATCATTTCTGCTTCTTCCTGTGTGGAGCCGTCCAGCCAAATCACCACCAAGCTTTTTAATCAGCTCGCCTTCAACATAAAAGAAATAATCCTCTACTTCCCCCGTATATTTCAAATTGGGAACATCGATATTTTTCTCTATTTCTATCAATGCATTAAGGATATCTTTCGCTTGATTACCTGTGAGTATTTCTTGTTCCGCTAGCATAACAGCATGGGCGAGATTGACACGGAAATGATAATCGGCAAACCCCGTTTTTGATGCTTCAAATAGTGGCTCAAGCACTGTGTCTTTATAGGTTTCATTAGGAAAGGTTGAATTATCGGTAATATTAGTCATTGTTATCCTTTTAAACCGCCGAGTATGACGCCGCGAACAATGTAGCGTTGTAAAAATAAAAATACCAGTAAAGTTGGTAATGTTGCGACCGCAGCCCCTGTCATGATCATTTCCCAATCGCTTTGAAATTCACCACTGAATGACGCAAGGCCAACTGGAATCGTGTAAAAAACTGCGCTTCCCGTCACAATAAGCGGCCAAAGAAACGCGGTCCAATTTCCTAAGAATGTGAAAATAGCAAGTGCAGATAGCGCAGGTGCCACAAGTGGCAATGCTACTTTTATAAAAATACTAAATTCACTTACACCATCAATTCGTGCAGCATCCAAGAAATCATCCGGCAAATTTTCAAAAAACTGCTTCATAAGAAAAACACCAAACCCCGTCATAATTCCAGGAAATATAAGTCCAACATATGAATTAAGCATACCTAAATCACGCGCCAATATATACCATGGAATAACGAGCATCTCTGTCGGTATCATTAATGTGCTTAGGATTGCAATGAATATAATCTTACGTCCTCGAAACTTAAACTTTGCAAGTGTATAGCCCACCAAACTATCAAAAAATAACACACAAAACGTAGTTACAGTCGCAACAAAAATTGAATTCATAAACCATGACACAAAATTGGTATTACCGAATAAAAACAAATAGTTGGATATTGTTGGTTCATCTGAAATCAGGGCCAAATCATAAATTTGATCATTAAATTTGAAACTCGCCGAAAACATAAAAATGATCGGCGTCATCATGATAACCGCCCCTATGAACAAAAATGTCCAAATTAGAATTTTTCCAGGGCTAAGAGCGCTAAATTTATCGATCATTTTTAAGCACCCTTAATTGAATAACTGTAATGATCAACAAAATTATAAATAATACAACTGTTTGCGCGGCGGCCATTCCCATTTCAAAACGATCAAATGCTGTTTTATAAATATGCAACACAAGTGGACGCGTTGCATTTAACGGGCCACCTTCCCCTTCTTGTGTCATATTATAAACTTGGTCAAAAATTCGTAAAAAACCGATCGAGCTCATAATCACTAGAAATATAATCGTGTTTTTAATGCCGGGTATGGTTATTTCCCACAAGACTTGCCATGCACTTGCGCCATCAATTTTAGCGGCTTCATAATGACTTTCGGGTATTGCACGAATGCCGGCCATAAAAATAATAATTTGAAACCCAAGTCCCGCCCATATAGCCGGCGCAAGAACGGCTGGTAAGGCTTGTGTCGTTGATCGCAAAAAATCGAGCTGTAAAATACCCATTTGACCGAGTGCAAGATTGATAATACCAACGGGAACCGGTTGATAGAACCACCGCCAGACCCATGCCATTGCGACAGCCGTTGTTAAAAAAGGAATAAAATAACAAGCCCGCAAGAAACCATGGCCAAACCTGATTTGATCGAGGTAATAAGCGATCACAAATGCAAGTAACAATGAAATTGGAACACCAAGCAGCAAATATTCAAATGTATTACCAAGAACCACCCAAAATACCGGATCATTAAAAAGCGCGATATAGTTATTAAAACCAATGTATTTCTTTTCACCCACGATATTCCAATCGGTCAAAGAAATACTAAATGCATCCAATGTTGGATAAAACCGCACCAAAATGAAGTAAACTATTGGTACCGCAATAAAAATCCAAGCCCATTTTGCACGGGTTTGTTCAATCTTGCCTTTAATCATCATTGACCGCCTTATCAATGATGGCCTGATCTTCTTTTGCGGCAATTTCAAGACTTTCTTCGACACTCATACCCAAAAGCACTATACGGTCTAACATATCAACAACCGTTTTACGCTGTGCACTTTCCGAATAAAACCTAGTACTAAAGGCATAATCAAGCCCTCGAATGAATGGTCCAAACTCAGGGTCATTAATGTTGCCTTCTTGCTTCGCAACATTTCTTTTAGCAGGAAGCTCTCCTACTTCATCAAGCCAGAGCTGCATTGCTTTATCAGAAGTGATAAATTTAAGAAATTTTTCTGCGGCGATCCGCTTTTCACCCTCTGCTTTACTGGTGATGCCATTTACCCAGTAAGATGAAAAATTCGCCTTTAAACCGTTATGACTTGGAAGCTCCGTAACTCCCCATTCAAGGCGGCGTGTTCTATTAAATAAACTAAGTACAAATGAACCATCAATATGCATAGCGGCGCGCCCCGCTTTAAAGGCAATCTCTCCTTTATCCATGAAATCCACTACTGACGTTTTATGTTTAAGCACAAAATCCGCATAATATTGAAATGCCTTAAGTCCCGCTTCATCCGTATAGGTTACTTTGGTATTATCATCATTATATGGAACACCGCCAAATTGACGCACCAACACTTCCCGCCACCAATTATGATCCTGATTTATCGGGCCCATGGTAAGCCCCACCTGAATAATGTTGCCAGCTTTATCGCGCTTGGTCAGTTTCTTTGCATAATCAATCAATTCATCCAATGTCTTGGGTGGTTTATTCGGATCAAGCCCCGCTTCACGGAATATTTTTTTGTTCCAAAACAAACCGAGTGATCGCACTGCCGTCGGCAAAGCATAATAATTGTCATTCACCTTCATTGTGCTTACCATTGGGAAAAATTTACTTTCAATCATATGATCAGGAAAGTTTTCCTTTGATAAAGGCTGCAAAATCTCAGCAGACAAATAATCATCAAGCCAGCCATAATAAAGCTGAACCACATCCGGCCCTTCGCCTGCCGCAACAGAGGCCGCAACCTTGGTCCTATATTGCACATAAGGAAAATTGGTGTGGATCACATTGATATCAAGATTTTCGGCTTCAAAAGCGTCGATTAACTTATCCATCGCATCAAGGCGCGCTTTATAGCTATATTGCCAATATTCAATATCAACAGCATTGGCAATATTGCCAATTAAAAATATATATATGATGAATATTACCTGCCGCATTTGATCTCTATTAGTATGAATTATGACAACAACATAACGGCATATGCTTTTAATTTCCAGTCTATTGACTTCATGGCGTTAGCCGTTAAATTACTTATGGTAAATAAGAGATTAATATATGACTGAACCACAACGCCGCATCGCCGAACAGCAAAGAAAATCTGGTATTAACAAACTATGGGACGCATTGACCCCGTTAAAGCATGTTGGCAGTTTTATGAACTGTGGTGCTCACCCTGATGATGAACGCTCGCATATACTGGCATATCTTGCGCGGAATAAAGGCGTTCGTATCATGTATTCAACGTCCACACGCGGAAAAGGTGGACAAAATGCCATCGGAACCGAAGCTGGTGATGATCTTGGTGTTTTTAGGTCGGAAGAAATGGAAGCAGCCGCCGCTGAAATCCCTATGTCCGTTCATTATTATTCTGCGCGTTTTGGCGATGAAATAGATGATTTTGGGTTTTCCACAGACCCCGCAGAAGCAGAAGAAAAATGGGGTTTTGAACGAACACGTGAACGTCTAGTACGCATCATTCGCGAACAAAAACCAGATATCATTTCCCCAACCTTCTTGGATACCGACGGGCAACACGGGCATCATCGCGCTATCACACGCGCCACGATAGATGCGTACCACCTTGCGGCTGATCCAAATGCTTTTCCCGAACATTTTGATGATGGATTGAAACCATGGACAGCCTTAAAAATGTATCTTTCTGCGGCATCTGGCCGTGGTGGTGTTTATGATGACCGTGATCCGCCACCTGAACCAACTGTTTCAATTCCAACCGGAATGTATGATCCAATTAATGGAGCCACTTACCGACAAATCGGTGAATGGTCGCGTGCAAGGCATATGACACAAGGCATGGGGAGATGGCGCGAAGCAGAACCAGAAATGAGCCATTTACATAGAACTGAATGTCGTTTTGACATTCCATTACAAGAAAAAGACGTATTTGACGGATTATGGCAAACACTTTCCGATATGGCTGCAATGACTGAAGGAAAACTTGCCAGTGACTTAAGGACCGCGGACAAATTTATCCATTCGGCAATAGACTCATTTCCGGATCGTGAAAAAATTTATGAAAATCTTGTCACTGTTTCTAAAAAACTTAATGATTGTGAGGCAGAAATTAATGCAGCCTCTGACGAGATCAAAGACAATTTTGCTCATCGAATTACATTAAAGCAAAAACAAATCGGTAATGCCTTATATGAAGCATCGGGCTTAAATGCAGAAATCATTTGGGACAGCGACTATACCAGCCCATCACAAGAATTTACGGGAAAAGTAGCGATCTATAATACCGGTAATCTATCATGGGATAATATTAGTCTGTCTTTAATAGGCACAAATTCAAATGAACAAAAATCCGTTAATATGCAAGGATTCAAAATAAACCCCGGTGAACGCAAAGAAATTCTTTTACGTCTTATGATACCGGAAAGTGCTGACTACCATCACCCGCTAGATAAAGATTATGAACCATTTTGGGATAAAGAAAACTTTTCATGTGTCATGGGTCTTGATGGTCTAGGGCATATAACACTACTCCCAGCAAACCCAGTTCTTGTTGTGCCACCTGTGAACTTAAGTTGGGAAGCAAGTGGATTATTTTATAATAAGCAAAACGATGGTGCGCCGATTGAAGCAATGCTAAGCATCGAAAAATACACGGAAATTGCTTCCGACGTTGAGATCGGCCTTGATGCACCTGAAGGCTGGACGGTCACACCACCAAATTATAAGGTCCCCGCAGGCACCCTTCCCGGTTCATCAAAATATAATTTTGTCATTACTGGACCAACCAATAGTGACCGCCTTACAATTACGCCTTACGCTATTTGTGACGGCAGGCGCATTGAAGAAAATGTGTTGATGATGAATTACGACCACATCAGAAATACATGTAAAGTCGTTCCAAATACGCTCGCGATACAGCCAATCGATTTACAAATTCCTAAACGCCTTAAGGTCGGTTATGTGGATCGAGGTTCGGACCGCGTTTATTTCTGGATGCAGCGATTTGGTGTTGATGTTGCAATGCTTAACGTTGATGACCTAAAGACGCAGGACTTAAGTGTTTATGACACAATCGTAATTGGAATACGTGCCTTTGCGGCCGATTTAACCGCTACTAGCCCATTTTTACGTGAATATGTTGAAAATGGCGGCAATTTGGTTACCCAATATAATCGCACTGACGATGATTGGGATAATGATACCACCCCACCGCGCCCAATCACCATTGGATCGCCGTCTTTCCGCTGGCGTATTACTGATCCAAATGCTGTGGTAACTTATCTGGTACCGAACCATCATTTACTTAATGCGCCTAATAAATTAAATGATGCAGATTGGGCAAATTGGCATCAGGAACGTGGACTTTATTTTGCCGCAGATGCATCAAATGAATATGAATTCTTGCTTAGTATGTCCGATCACGGCAAAGATCCGCTTAAAGGCGCGCTCATTAGTGGCAAAATTGGTGATGGTTGGCATCATCATTGCACGTTGATATTGCATCACCAACTGGAACATCAAGTCCCTGGTGCTGCAAGACTTCTGGCTAATTTAATAACACCACCAGATTGGAAGTAGAAAAAGCATTTCGTTGACAGTACAGATGCTTAAGCGTATCAAGCGCTATTACTAATTTGGATAATGACATACTGAAAGCGTTTTTATGACTAAATTTGCGGATCTTGATCTTCGTGCCCCTATTCTTCGTGCTGTCGAAGAAAGTGGTTACGAAACAATGACACCCATCCAATCAAAAGCCATTCCTAAAGTTCTTGAGGGCAAGGATTTGATCGCAGTTGCACAAACTGGTACAGGAAAAACGGCAGCGTTCTCTTTACCGATAATTCAGCTCCTCGTAAATGGCGAAGGCAAAAGGAAACCAAAAACTGCGCGCTCTCTTATCCTCGCGCCTACTCGTGAACTTGCGCTGCAAATTGAAGAAAATATTCGCGGTTACGCAAAATATTTACATTATAAAATTGCCCTTGTTTTTGGCGGTGTTTCACAAAAGCCTCAGGTTAAATCTTTATCACAAGGAACCGATATTTTAATTGCCACACCAGGTCGGTTACTTGATTTAATGGATCAGGGACATGTGCGTCTAAATGAAGTGGAATATTTCGTTCTTGATGAAGCAGACCGTATGCTTGATATGGGTTTTATCCGTGATATCAAAAAAATCGTCGCCACATTACCCAAAAAACGTCAAACACTATTTTTCTCAGCAACTATGCCAAAAACGGTTGAGGGGTTGGCTAATAGTATTTTAACTAATCCTCATCGTGTTGATATTGCTCCCGCGGCAACCACCGCAGATAAGGTTGATCAATATGTTCTTTTTGTTCCGAAAAACTTAAAAAATAAATTACTCGCACATATTTTAAAAGATGAAACGATTGATCGTGCCATTATTTTCACCCGTACCAAACACGGAGCAAACCGCGTTTCAAAAAAACTTGACCAGCTGGGGATCACCTCCGCCGCGATTCACGGTAATAAATCACAAAATGCCCGTCAAGCTGCGCTTAATCAATTTAGAGATGGTGAAATAAGAACGCTTGTCGCAACCGATGTTGCAGCACGTGGTATTGATGTTGACGGCATTAGTCATGTTATTAATTTCGACCTACCAAACGAAGAAGAAAGTTATGTTCACCGAATTGGCCGTACGGCGCGTGCTGGAAAAACAGGAATATCACTCTCTTTTTGTGATCATGAAGAACGCGCATATTTAAAAGGTATTGAAAGATTAATTCGTCAAAAAATTAAAATAATGGATAATCATCCTTTCCACATTGAAGGAATTCAACCAGCAGATTATGCTAAAGCTGATGATGATGAAGAGGATACAACTAGACGTCCACGTAGACCGCGCAATCGCGGGCGTAATAATAAGCGACACAATCAGCCATCAAATAAACAGGAAAAAAGTACAAATCCCGCTAAATCTAGACGCCCTACAAAAGGACCTCATACGGCAAAGCCTAATAAAAATAAGAATAAAAAACGACGACCAAACCCAAAGCAGCGCTAACATAAAACCGTCATAAAAATAAGGTAAGGTGAAAATTATGAAACAATTAATGGTAATTATAATGTTTATGTTTTCAAATGCATTTGCCGCTGGTGGAAACATCAGCAGTGATAATCGTATTGATGGCATGAGGCCAGATGCACCTGAACTTGCGGCCATGGGTAATTATAATATTGGTGTAAGGTCAGATGTATTTTATCATCAAAACCAAATTGACGTGTTAAATATCAATGAAGAAGAAGATTTCCCATATTATGATCGCCCACTGCCCGTGGAAATATGGTACCCCGCTGAAACAATGGAAAGCGGTGGTGAATATAAAGATGTTTTCTTAAGAGATGGAAAAACGAAAGCAACCCTTTATGGAAGCTCAGTACGCGGTGCTAAACCGCTTAAGACAGACACAAAGTTTCCGTTAATTATCATTTCGCACGGCTATCCTGGCAATCGTTATTTGATGAGTCATTTTGGTGAAAATTTAGCGTCTAAAGGGTATATTGTTGTTTCAATTGATCATACCGACAGCCTTTATAATGATGCGGCTGCCTTTTCAAGCACACTTTATAATCGCCCGCGCGATCAAAAGTTTGTTTTAATGAAAATGGCTGAATTAAATCAAACGTCAGACCATTTTTTAAATGGAATGGTGGATAGCGATAATGCAGGACTTATCGGGTATTCAATGGGTGGATATGGTGCCGTTATCAATGCCGGCGGAAATATTACCGAAATGGTTGCTGGCTCAAAAGATTTCTCGCCTAAAGAAATTTTAAACACACATACAAAAAGCGATGAATTTGATCATCACATGTCAGGGCTTCACTTTAAGGCGATTATGCCAATTGGGCCTTGGGGTAAAGAACGTGGCATTTGGGATGATGCAGGGCTTTCTAATGCCACTGTTCCTATGTTTGTCATTGGCGGTAGTCAGGATGATACATCCGGTTATGAAAATGGTATTAAAGCAATATATGATAAATCCGTTAATGCGGATCGTTATTTACTTACATTTGAAAATGCCGGGCATAATGCGGCGGCGCCAATTCCAGCGCCTAAAGAAACAGGCAGTGTCGAATATCCAGACAGTGAACGCCCCCTATATGGGCATTATGCCGATGCGGTTTGGGATACACTGCGCATGAATAATATCGCGCAACATTATGCCACCGCCTATTTCGGTAAAATGCTTAAAAAACAAAATGATATGGAACGTCATTTAATGTTATTTGAGGGCGCTAAAGGATTAAAACTGGACCATGCACCAGCGCAATAATTATTCATATCTTAAGGCATCAGCTGGATTTGTTTTTGCCGCCTTTAGTGAATAACTAATCACAGTTATCCAGGCAATGATCATGGCGGCAACACCCGCCAAAATGAACCACGTGATATTTAATTCAATGCGGTATTCAAAACTGGATAGCCAATCGCTCATTAGCCACCACGCCATCGGTAAAGCGATAATATTTGCGAGTATAACCGGTTTTGAAAATTGGCTGACCATCAATGTTGAGATATCAGATGTTTTCGCCCCTAAAACTTTACGGATACTGATTTCGCGAGTTCTCCGTTCTGCGGAAAAGGCGGTTAAGCCAAGTAATCCAATTGTGGATAAAATAATTGCGACAATTGCAAAGCTAACAAAAACCTTCATTTGTCTTTGTTCTGACGAATAAAAATTATTCACCTGTTCTTCAAGTATTTGATATCCAAGCGGAACACCCGGCGCCACATCCGACCATTTTCGTTCAAGTTCACCAATCATCGCTGCAAAATTATTAGTGGCATATTTTATGCTTATGGTTCTAAAAAATGCGGGAGAATTAAAATATAGCATTGGCCTTACGGCATTATGAATTGACCTTAAATGAAAATCTTCAATGACGCCTACTACATTAAAATGAACTTGTCTTTCATTTGCTACGCCCCAACTTAAAACTGTGTTTAATGCTTCTTCAGGTTTAGAGAACCCTATTTGTCTCATCGCGGTTTCATTAAGCACCGCATTAGCACGGGTAATGCTCCCAGCCTCATCAGATAAATCAGGAAGTTTATCGCTAGATCTATTTTCTTCAAGGCTACGACCAGCACGCAATCTTAGGCGGTATAAGTCAAAAAAATCAGCCTGATGTGATAAACGGCTCATTGCAAAAGGTTCATCTGGTTTTCCGACTACGGTCATACCAGAAGTAGAATCCCAAGGGTCCGTTGGGACGAATTGTGAAACAGCGACCTCATTTATACCGTCGACGGTTGATAATTGTTGATCAATTAATTCTATCTTATCCACTAATCCATTCGTACGTAAATTCCTTACGATCAATACCCCTTCTTTTTCATAACCCGGGTCCATATTCGTGGCATATAACGTTTGTCTTACAACAACGGTCGTCTCTGCTATCAATCCGATTGCCAAGGTAAACTGAACAAATACAAGAAACTGTCGTAAAAATACGGATGCGCTTTTGCTTTGATTTGATTTTAAAACTTTCGCAGGATTAAACGATGATAAATAAAAGGCTAGATAGACCCCTGCTAACACACCTATCAATATGGCACCAATTAATAATAAAACGACATTGATCGGTTTGCTTATGATATCAAAACCAATATCACGCATTAATGCATCGTTATAAATAGGTAGTATTATTTCAACCACTGCAATTGAAATTAGCGCCGAAATCAGCGTTATTAATATAGATTCGCCTAAAAACTGCATAATAAGTTGTCGTTTAGAGGCGCCCATCACTTTTCTAATCCCCACTTCTCGTGCTCGTTTCATGGCACGCGCGGTTGCAAGATTAATATAATTCACTGTCGCAATAACGATTAACAATATAGCCACACTAATAAAACCGATGACGACGTTAAAATCGCCCCCTGCCTTACCAACAACACCTGCTGGTGATTTCAGATAAACGTCTTTTACGCCGATATATATTGGCTCTCTCGCTTGACTGGCAGGAAGGTTATTATAAGGCGCAACATTTTCATCAATTAGTTTATAAAGCAAGGGGGTAACCGTGTTTGGATCAACACCATCTCTTAATCTGATATAGGTCATATTATTCATGGACATAAATTCCTGATCAATATCCATAAAATCACGATTGTATGGTGCAATCATACTGATCGTCATGTGTGATTTTCTAGGAAAATCAGGCATCACATGTGCCACTCGATAATCAACTTGACCGGCAATGGTCATAATTTGTCCAACGGCATTTTCATTTGGAAAATATTTGTTGGCCACTGTTTCGGTAATAATGATAGAAAGTTGATCCGTTAGTATATTACTTGGGGCTTCTATGCCCATAAATTCAATGAAATTTGCATCCGTAAAGGTAATATCTTCGTAAAAAAATCTGTCACCCACTGCTACGGCCAATTGAGTGGTTTGATAGCGCGTACTGTCAAGAATATCTGATGATTGTTCTTTTAATAGTGGTGCATAGGCCCCCATAAAATATGGATACCTTTCATCCGTTCGGGTAGCTGACTTTGCAATTACTTCCATACGGTAGGTGTTATCGCCATCTGGAATAAAATTATCATATCCAAGCTCATCTTCTACAAATAAGCTGATCAGCCAGCTGGCCGCCAGCGCCAAAGCGAGACCAAATATATTAATCGCGCCATATCCTTTATTATTGAATATATCTCTTAATGTACTGGTTAGATAACTTTTAAACATGTGCCCTTCCTTATTTCCATAAAAAGAAAAAATCTTTAAATAAACAAGCAAAGACTGTGCCAAAGAAGAAGCGCTTAATTCTCAATCGTTTAAGAAATTAAGCGCTTTATCAAGTGTTCATATTCGAACAGAAGCCTTCGAATACGAACAGTATTTTATTTAGATAACACGAACTTTTTATCGAGATCACGTAACCAGAATAACGTAATACACGCCGCAAGCATTGGCCATGCAGCGAAGAAAGTCAGTGTTACGTCTGGTGGGATATAACGATCAAATGAAGCAAACGTTGTTAAGCCATGGAATAATAGCACAAGTCCATATGTATATTTCTTCATGACACCAGCCAGAAACGCTAAAATCAATATCATTTCAGCAACACCCATTGCCATCACTAAAGTCTCACCAGCACCACCAATAAAGTAAAAACCTTTTAAAATTGCTGCGCCATGCCACGGATCCGTAAATTTATCAACAGTCCAGGCAAACATTACAATGAAAACACCCAATCTCATAAAGAACAGAGACCATTCAAGTTTATCTTTATATTCGGATAAATCAGTTTGTTCTGACATATATCCCCTCCTTAAGTTTGTTAAATTTCGAAGTGAGATTAACAATATACATATAAAACGCCACTTACAATTAATCACATTGATGTGATTGATATGTGATCTATTAAAGAGTATGTATATTACATATATTTTAGAAGGTATTAGCATATGTTAAATGATGAATTAATGAATGGTGTCCGTGAACGTTTTGATTTGGTCGATCACTGCCCATATCAAGGAAAAAGAATATTTTTTGAAAACGCTGGCGGCGCACTCACGTTAAAATCTGTTGTTGAAAAATCAAAGGAATATGCCGCAATACCCGATAATCAAGGCCGCGATAATCCTGCCTCTCACGAATTACAAAAGGTCATTAACACCGCCAAAGAAAATGCACACGCTTTTTTTGGCGCAAAAGAAGGAACCGTTTTTGTTGGTGAAAGTGGGACGGAACTATTATTTCGTTTAATCAGTACGGCGATTATAGCTGCACCAAAAGGATGTGATGTAATCGGCAGCTCAGTTGAGCACCCTGCATCTAGAAGCGCCTGCATTAGATGGGCGGGTGTTGCTGAAGCAAATTATATCAATGTTCCACATAGCGATGAAAATGGAAATGTAATAGCTGATGATTACCGTAAACTGGTGACAGAAAACACCAAAGTTGCAACCATTCTGCATACAAGTCCCGTTACAGGTGTCGCAATGGACGTTAAAGCAATCGCATCGACCATACGCGAAGTATCACCGGATTGTTTTATAATCGTTGATGGCATACAACAAGCGGCACACGGCGCATTAGACATAGACGATTATAATATCGATGGGTATGTCATATCCCCTTATAAGGTCTTTTCTCGGCATGGATACGGTATTGCTTGGATATCACCAAGGTTTGCAAAATTGCCCCATAACCAAATTATTGGTGGCCCCGAAGAAAACTGGGAACTTGGAACCCGTGATACTGGTGCTTATGCTACCTTTACAGAAGTTGTAAATTACTTTGATTGGCTTGGTGGACATTTCAGTAACTCTGCAATTTTAAGAGAACGCCTTGTTGCAGCAGGTAAAGCGGTTATGCAGCACGAAAAAGATATAACCGAAGCCATGATCAATGGCACTGGCGGACAAAAAGGTCTAAAAGATTATGAAAATGTGACTATTATTGGTGGCAATGAAAACCCGAACAGGAAAGGTCTCGTTTCTTTTTATGTAAAAGATATGCCATCCATTGATATCGTTAGCGCATTAAAAGAAGCTGGAATTCGCGTCCATGTTCGAAAAAACGATCATTATTCAGGAAACATTCTCATTCCTCTTAATCAGGACAGTTGTATTCGCGTTTCGATGTGCCATTATAATTCAGTTAAAGAAGTCGAAGAATTTTTAAAACAGATAAAAAAGATTATTTAGTTACATAATGTTAATCAATTAAAGTTAATATGCGTCATTAGTTTTTTTATAATTATAATGGATTTATAAATAGAATGATGAACTTTAACAAACCTCAATCCACAATTTATTGTGTCTTGTTAGGCATTATTATAGGCGCATTATTTATATTTGGCGCACCGATGGATGGATCCTTTTCTTGGGCTGATTCACCGCGTCTTGCATTAAATGGCGCATTCATTATGGATTTATTTAAAGAATTGCCATTTGATGATCCTGTTGGTTATGCTTACAATTATTATTCACAATTTCCAGCCTTAACAATCCTATTTTATCCACCGTTATATTCATTTATCTTGGCCCCATTTTATGCCATTTTTGGAGTTTCTCAGGAATCTGCCTTACTAACAGGATATGTCTGTTATACATTTAGTGCCGTCGGGGTATATTTCCTCGCTCGAAACTGGTTAAGTCAATTTGCCTCATTCAGCACTGCCTTAATCTTTGTACTCGCCCCTGAAATCACATTCTGGGGAAGACAAGTAATGTTAGAAGTGCCCGTTTATGCCTTCTTAATTTGGGGGATTTATTTCTTCGTTGAATACATAAAAACAGAAAAAATTTACCAGCTATATCTTAGCATAGCGTTATTAGTGCTGGGTCTATATATCAAAACCCCAATTGCCTTTATCGCAATACCTCTCCTATTTGTATTATTACGCAAAAGAGGGCTAGATGTCTTTAAAGATAAACACACCTACATAATCGTCTTTCTTGCAATTCAGCAGTATTTTATATCTAACATTGATCGCCACCTCATATGCGCAGGTTAAAGTTGTCAATTGTTCCATGTTTGACCCGGATTGCATTCATAATCCATATGGTGCAGGCAGTCCCTATAAAAGCGACGGCATAAATAATCCCTGTAGTAAACAGGGAAGCCCTTATAGCAATCAATCTGCCAATAATCCTTATGCGACCGATGCTCCAAAATTACGGGATCAAAATGGAAATTATCGTGGCCGCTTGAGCAAAAACCCTTATGCAGCTGATAGTACATCAAACCCATATGGGCGATATGGAAACCCCTACTCTGCAGATAGCATCAATAATCCGAATGGTGCCGGCAATCCAAATAATGAAATCTTCATAGATCCACCCGAGTAAGTTTTTGACTTTTTGAATTAATCTTATTCATCTTTCTATGTAAAAAATACTTTACATTATGTAAAAAATATTTTACATAAATTTTATAAGGAGAAAAAATGGATATTTCAAATAGAGGAAAAGAAATCTGGATTGAATTAGTAATTAGCCTTTTAGTCGCCATTTATTATTTTAAACACGCCTTTAGTAACGGCGGTTTTTAAGACATGTTTAATCCGGAACTTGGAAAAGTTGTTATTAATGCGATTTTATTTAGCATTTTTGCGAGAATCGCTTTGACGATATTTTTTAATATAAAGGATGATGTTAAAAAGGATGAACGCGATTATGCTATAGATGCTAAAGCCAATTCATGTGCATATTATAGTTTATGTCTTCTCTGTGTAGGTATTATTGTACAAACTTTCATTAGTGAAAAAGTAGGGTATTTCTCAGATGCACATCTTTTAAATATCAATCTATCTTCTGTGCTTCATCTAATTTTATTATCTTTAATTATATCTGGAACAGTTAAATCGGTTACACAATTATTCTTTTATCGCCGTGGATATTTATAATCGTGGCTAAAAAAGTTTTAAATAATATTCGCAAGTTACGACTTGAAAATAATGGTATGACTCAAGCCGAATTGGCGGAAAAAATCGATGCCACAAGACAAACTGTTAATGCCATCGAAGCAGCGAAATACGCCCCTTCTCTAGAACTTGCATTTAAAATTGCTGATGTATTTGGTGAACCGCTCGAGATGGTGTTTGAGTTTAAGCTTACGAAAAATAAATGGTTACTATAAATTACTCTGTATATATCAAGTAATTCAATTATCCCACCCTACTGTCTCAATATAATAATCATAAGTATTAAAATCGAGTTTATGATTGATCACTTCTTCAAGAGCATCTTTATCATTTAAATTCATTTTCCAAGTTCCTAGAAAAGGATGTTCATCAGAAAATTTCCATAGCGGTTTTAGCTTTTCCAGAAAATCTGAAGAAAGATTTATTTCTAAACCCTCATCGATATATTCTTCTCCGATAACAATCCTTTCAATATGCAGAATATTAGTGGCTAGGTTAAATGCCATATATGGACTTGGTTTATCATGATCTACGTATAAGCCCGAGGACCGAATATCATTTAGAATATTCTGGTCTTCACTTGTAATCCCGATATACATATAAAAATCCCAGCCAATATGGACATAAAATTTATTTTTCCATTCTAAACTCGCCCATCCGTATCCTCTAAAAATCATTTTAAGAATAATACGTAAATTTTCTGGAAGTATTTTCGCATCTTCAGAGAAATTAATTAATTCAAACTCAGGGTCATATAAGGGTTCACCTTGCGAATGAACTTCATTTTTAATCGCTTCATGAAATTTCACGCGCGTTAGCCGTAAATATGGAAGTTTGCTCAGATCGAATAATTTAATAGCCGCATTAATATATTTTTCTTCAACTAAAAGACATTCTTTTAAAGTTAGAGTTTTACCATCAAACTTTTTGCCAGCATCAGAATAACATGTCCAAGAACTTGGACCTACATAGCGACCAGTTTCATCTCTTTGGGATTGGTCATATTTCGTTATCATATATTCAAACATATATTTTACCTTACGATGAATATATATTTTCCCAACACTTTAAACTACACAATCTTAGTCGTAAGCGTATCAATTCCGTCAATTCCAGCTTCCATCACATCGCCCTTAACCACAGGGCCAATTCCAGATGGCGTACCGGAATAAATCAGATCGCCAGGTTTTAAGACATAAAGTTCAGAAAGTTGTGAAACGACCTTTTTGACGCTGGCGATTAATTGATTAATATTGCCGTCTTGTTTTACATCACCATTAACACTAAGCCAGATACGGCCTTCTTTTGGGTGACCAATATCTGCCGCAGGATGAATAGCAGAAATAGGAGCAGACATGTCAAACCCTTTTGAAGGGTCCCAAGGCATACCTTTTGCTTTAAGGTCAAGCTGCATATCTCTTCTTGTTAAATCATTACCTACCGCATAGCCAAAAATATGGTCTTCGGCTTGATCTTCTGAAATATTGTATGCCTCTTTGCCAATGGCAACGACAAGCTCAATTTCATAATGGAAATTATTGGTGTGCTGCGGGTATGGCACATCAACACCATCGGCAACAACAGCATCACCAGGCTTCATAAAATAAACTGGATCAACTTTGCTTGGATCCTCACCAAATTCAAGTACGTGATCCACATAATTAAGACCAACACAATAAATACGGTTCACTGGGAATTTTTCATCACGGCCGGCAATATCAACAAGCGGCGTCGGTTGTGCGGGAAATACTGTGTTTGTCATTTTAATATCCTTTATTTTCCATAAAGCTCGATGGCTCTGGTTTCGAAAGATTCGACCATACGGTGAACCGCTTCAGTAAACAAGCCACCAATCATTTTTTGGAATATTTTATTTCTAAATTCAAAATCCACTTCAAAATGAAGCGCGGAACCGCCCTCTTCTAAATCTTTGATTTCCCAAAGATTATGAAGATATTCAAGTGGTCCTTTTATGTAATCAATTTCTATTTTTCCATCTGACAATTTTACATGGCTCGTAAATCTTTCGCGAAAGACTTTAAAACCAATAATAAGGTCAGCATAAAAATCATCTTGCTTCACGTTATATAGTCGCGAACCAATGCACCACGGTAAAAATTCAGGATATTTTCCAACATCCGCCACCAGATCAAACATCTGCTTGGCGTCATATGGGAATATTCTATCTTCTACGAACTTTGGCATGATCAATCATAAAGCGGATTATGCTTTTTCATCTCATCAATATCAATAGGAGCATCATTATGGGCAAGCGCCCCTTTCTTTTTAAGAAGCTCTTTACGTGCCGCCTGTAATACTTCGAAATCTTCACTGGCGTGATGACTTGAACGTGTTAAAGGCGATGATGAAACATGCAAAAACCCTTTGATTTTAGCAACTTTCTTAAACTTTAGAAACTGATCCGGAGTAATAAACTCAATTACATCAGCATGCTTTTTTGTTGGCTGTAAATATTGACCAATCGTCATAAAATCAATATCAGCAGAACGCATATCATCCATCACTTGCATGACCTCTACTTCATCTTCACCAAGACCAACCATAATACCGGATTTTGTAAAAATTTCCGGATCCATTTCTTTAACGCGTGCAAGCAGATTTAATGAATGGAAGTATCTAGCTCCCGGACGAATACGAGTATAAAGACGCGGAACGGTTTCAAGGTTATGATTAAAAACATCCGGTTTCGCTTTTACAACAGTTTCAAGCGTACCAGGTTTATTTCTAAAATCAGGTGTTAGAATTTCAATGGTTGTTTCGGGCGATGCTTCACGAATGGCTTCGATCACTTTAACGAATTGATGGGCACCACCATCCTTAAGATCATCGCGGTCAACAGATGTTATCACAATATGCTTCATCTGGGTTGTAACAACCATTTCAGCAACATGCGCTGGTTCATCTGGATCTACCGGATTGCCCTTACCCGTTTTGATATTACAAAAACGACATGCTCTCGTGCATGTATCCCCAAGGATCATGACCGTCGAATGCTTTTTCGTCCAGCATTCACCGATATTCGGGCATGCGGCCTCTTCACATACTGTATTAAGCTTTAAACCACGCATTAATTTACGTGTTTCTTGATATCCTTTAGACACGGGTGCTTTCACCCGTATCCATTCAGGCTTTCTGACGTGACCGCTTTCGGTCACTTCTGCTTTTACTGCTTTATCCATGCGTTCCTCGCGTAAGGGTTTCCTTACATATGGAGTGTCTTACCAAAGGCGTCAAGTACTGCCTCATGCATCATTTCCGACATTGTTGGATGTGGGAACACTGTATGCATAAGTTCTACTTCTGTTGTCTCTAATGTACGAGCAACAGTATAGCCTTGGATCATCTCGGTTACTTCTGCACCGACCATGTGTGCGCCAAGCATTTCTCCTGTTTTTGCATCAAAAACAGTTTTCATCATGCCTTCTGCTTCACCCATGGCAATGGCTTTACCATTCCCAATGAATGGGAAACGCCCAACCTTTACCTTATGACCTGCTGCAATTGCCGCTTTTTCAGTCATGCCAACACTTGCCACTTGTGGGCGGCAATATGTACATCCTGGAATATTACCTTTATCCATTGGATGCACGTCGGTGATTTCTTTATGGCCTTTATCTTTGGCAATCTTTTCAACCAAGACAACACCTTCATGGCTGGCCTTATGCGCAAGCCATGGTGGCCCCGTTAAATCGCCGATTGCGTGAACACCATTAACACCAGTATGACCCCATTCATCGGTCACAACATGACCACGGTCAACCTTGATTTTATTTTCTTCAAGACCGATATTTTCTACGTTTCCGTCAATACCAATGGCAATAATTACATTATCAACTTCGATCTGCTGTGATTTACCGCCTTTGCTTTCAACTGTACAAACTACTGTTTTGGCTTTTTTATCAAGCTTCGTCACTGACGCTTCCGTCATGATATTAATGCCTTGGGATTTAAATGATTTTTGCGAGAAAGCAGAAATTTCTTCGTCTTCCACCGGCATAACACGGTCCATCATTTCCACAACAGTTACATCTGAACCAAGTTCATTATAAAAACTGGCAAATTCAATACCAATAGCGCCTGAACCAATCACCAAGAGCTTACCAGGTACTTCTTTAGGTGTTAACGCATGACGATATGTCCAAACACGCTCGCCATCCGCCTTAAGGTGCGGCAGTTCTTTTGCGCGCGCGCCAGTCGCCAGAATAATATCCGTACCATGTACCTCAGTTTTTTTACCGTCTTTTTCGACTGATAAAACACCAGGCTTCACAAGTTTACCATTTCCTTCGATCACAGTAATTTTGTTCTTTTTCATCAAATGCTTGATGCCTGCGCTTAATTGTCCCGCGATACCACGGCTTCTTGACACTACTTTGTCAATATCAAATCCAAGCTGTCCGGCAACAAGACCATAATCTGCGGCATGTTTCATATTATGAAATACTTCGGCTGAACGTAATAATGCCTTCGTCGGGATACAACCCCAGTTTAGACAAATACCACCTAATTCAGCGCGTTCAATTACGGCCGTTTTATAACCAAGCTGCGCCGCACGAATTGCAGCAACATATCCACCCGGGCCAGAGCCAAGCACGACCATATCAAATTTTTGTGCAGTCATATTCTTAACTCCTTACAGTAACATTGCGGATGGTTGTTCAAGGAACATTTTCACCGCTGCGATATATTCTGCGCCAACGGCACCATCAATGGCACGGTGATCACATGAAAGTGTCACAGTCATCACAGTCGCAACTGTTAATTCACCATTTTTAACAACTGGACGCTGTTCACCAGCGCCGACTGCCAAAATTGCCGCTTGTGGCGGGTTAATTACCGCGTCAAAATTCTTCACGCCCATCATACCCATGTTTGAAATTGAGAATGTACCACCTGCATATTCCTCAGGGGCGAGTTTCCCTTCCTGTGCACGTCTTGCAAGATCTTTGGTTTCATCAGAAATCTGACGAAGACCTTTCATATCCGCACCGCGAACAACAGGCGTAATCAAACCACCTTCAATTGCAACTGCAACCGAAATATCGGCGCGTTTGAATTGAAGCATGGTATCACCCATGTATTGAACATTAGCCGCAGGAACTTTCATAAGCGCCGCTGCACAAGCTTTAATGATGAAATCATTGACGGAAATCTTATATTCGTCAGACATAGCATTAAGCTGCTTACGCGCCGTCATTAAATTATCAAGCTCAATATCCACAGTCACATAGAAATGTGGAACTGTTTGTTTGCTTTCCGTTAAGCGCTTCGCAATTGTTTTACGCATATTGCTAAGTTTGATTTCTTCGAATGGTGTATCACCGTCCATTGATACTGCCCCCATCGCCGCAGAAGTAGCCGCAGCAGGTGTATAACTTTCAACATCGCGTTTTATAACACGTCCACGTGGACCTGTGCCTAGAATTTGCGAAATATCATAACCACTTTGTTCCGCAATTCGGCGCGCAAGCGGTGACGCAAAAACGCGCTCCCCGCTTGCAACTGGAGCAGCAGGAGCCGCCGCAGGGGCTGGCGCTGGTGTTGGAGCAGGCGCAGCAGCAGCAGGAGCTGGCGATGCTTCAGGTGTCGGTGCAGCCGCAGGTGCAGCTGGTGCCGGAGCGGCAGCAGCAACACTATCCATAGCAGAGGCATCTTCACCATCTTCAAGTAATACGGCGATCAATTCACCAACGGCGACATTTTCGGCGCCTTCGGCTATAACGATCTTGCCAACAATACCATCATCAATGCTTTCGAATTCCATAGTGGCTTTGTCAGTTTCAATTTCAGCAAGTATTGTACCGCTTTCAACTTCGTCGCCTTCTTTTACAAGCCATTTGGCCAGAGTACCAGTTTCCATAGTTGGGGAAAGCGCAGGCATAGTAAGTGCAATAGCCATGTTTATTCTCCTTGCTTATAACAAACTTGTTTCGCAGCAGCGACAATTAGATCGTCACTTACCACAGCAAGTTTTTCAAGGTTAGCAGCGTAAGGCATTGGAACATCTTCGTTTGTCACACGCATTACCGGTGCATCAAGATAATCAAATGCATCTTCCATTAGGCGTGCTGAAATTTCTGAGCTGACGGAACATGTAGCCCAGCCCTCTTCAACACAAACAACACGGTTTGTTTTCTTCACAGATTCAATAATTGTATCCATGTCTAGTGGACGAATAGTTCTTAGATCAATCACTTCCGCATCAACACCTTCTGCAGCAAGTTTTTCAGCCGCATCAAGAGCAAATTTTACACCGATTGAATAAGACACAAGCGTGACGTCCGCCCCTTCACGAACAACTTTCGCTTTACCAATTGGAACCGTGTAATCCTCAATATCTGGTACATCGAAGCTATAACCATATGTGATTTCATTCTCAAGGAAGATCACAGGGTTCGGGTTTTTAATCGCCGCTTTTAATAATCCTTTACAATCAGCAGCACTATAAGGAGCGACAACAATTAATCCCGGAACATGAGCATACCATGATGCATAGTTTTGTGAATGCTGCGCACCCACACGACTTGCGGCACCATTTGGGCCACGAAATACCATTGGACAGCGAATTTGACCGCCTGACATGTAATTTGTTTTTGCGGCACTATTAATGATTTGGTCAATTGCCTGCATGGCAAAGTTAAATGTCATAAATTCAACAACTGGCTTAAGACCCGCCATCGCAGCACCAACAGCAAGTCCGGCAAAACCGTGCTCGGTAATTGGGGTATCAATTACGCGTTCTTCACCAAATTCTTGAAGTAAGTTTTGCGTAACTTTATAGGCGCCTTGGTATTCTGCAACCTCTTCACCCATTACAAAAACATCTTTATCGAGACGCATTTCTTCTGCCATTGCATCACGAAGCGCTTCACGAACCGTCATATTGGTAAATGTTGTCCCTTCTGGTAGATCACTTTCCACAGGAATCGCTGCCACTGGGGCGGACAATTCCGGCACTGGCGCCGCTTCTGTGGTTTCCATAACAGGTGGCTCACTCGCGGGCGCAGCAACAGTCGCTGTTATACCGTCTAAAACGCTCGCATCTTCGCCGTCCTCTAATATAACGGCAATTAATGTTCCAACGGCAATACCTTCTGAACCTTCAGCAACAAGGATTTTTCCAAGTACACCTTCTTCATCAGTTTCAAGCTCCATGGTCGCTTTATCGGTTTCGATTTCAGCTAGAACATCACCCGGGGCAACTTTATCGCCTTCGTTGAAGTTCCATTTTGCAACATTTCCTTCAGTCATCGTCGGCGACATTGCAGGAAGTAAAATTTCTACAGACATATTGATATCTCCTTTATTCGTATCTTATTCGGCGACCAAAACGTCGGTATATAATTCAGATGGATCCGGTTCAGCACTTATCTGCGCAAAGTCAGCAGCTTCTGATACAACGGCTTTAATTTCCTTATCAATGGCTTTTAGCTCATCTTCAGACATTATATTGCCTTCAAGGATGCGGTTTTTAACCTGATCAATTGGATCAAATTCTGCACGCATTTTCGATACTTCTTCTTTAGAGCGATATTTCGCAGGGTCAGACATAGAATGTCCGCGGTAACGGTAAGTCTTCATTTCAAGAAGAACAGGCCCCTCACCCTTACGGCATTTGGCAACCGCACGCGCGGCGGCTTCACGAACCGCAAGCACATCCATACCATCAATCATTTCGCCTTCAATTTTAAAGCTTTCACCACGGCGGAATAGCTCTACTTCTGATGATGAACGTGCAATAGATGTACCCATCGCATATTGGTTATTCTCAATCACAAAGATAACCGGAAGATTCCAAAGGCGCGCCATGTTAAAACTTTCATAGACTTGGCCTTGGTTTACGGCACCGTCACCGAAATATGTCACAGATACATTATCATTTTTACGGTATTTATGAGCAAACCCGAGACCAGCACCAATGGGAACCTGTGCACCTACGATACCATGACCACCAAAGAAACCATGTTCAACACTAAACATATGCATTGAACCGCCTTTACCTTTTGAAATGCCGGTTTCACGACCGGTTAATTCCGCCAGAATAACTTTTGGATCAATCCCACACGCTAACATGTGTGCGTGATCGCGGTAACTTGTCAAAATACTATCGCCGTCTTTTAATTCGGCTTGAATACCTGTAACAACGGCTTCCTGACCAATATAAAGGTGACAGAAACCACCAATTAAGCCCATGCCATACATTTGACCTGCTTTTTCTTCAAAGCGGCGCATCATAAGCATGTCTTTATAGTATTTGATTAGATCTGCATCAGAAGCTGCAGGTACATTCGACTTTACAGCTTTGCGGCGTGCGGCGGGTTTCCCGCTTTTAGTTGTCTTGCGGGTCGTGGGTTTTTTAGCCATATTCCTCACTCTTATTGTTGATATTAGTCCATAGTCTAAAAAACCGGCACTTCACCTTTGCCGGATTTAAAACTATTTAAGGATATAGATTTCTCCTTAAAACATAGTACTATAATCACTAAAAGTTATTGAAATACAACATTTTTTTTAAATTAACTAAAATTAGGTTAATCACACTTTTTTGTTGACTCTCAAGCAAAAACTTACCCTTGCCATAACAACATGAAAACAAACGATTTTTAAATCATAGAAAAGAAAAAGGGCCTTTTAAGCTTTAAAAGACCCTTAGTTCACTAGATTATATTATTATTATTTATTTGAAATTATGATTTCATCGGGATGGGCATAGCCCAATTCCCTTCTCGCCAGTTCATCAAGATAATCAGGATCAACATGCTCACTTGAAAGAAGATCTACATGAAGTTCCAGATCCTCCCTCACCGCTTTTATTATTTGTCGTTCTGCTTCAAGGGCGGCGATTTCCTGTTCCAGCAGTTTTTGTGACGTGACACTATTAAATCCATGCGCAGCAAAATAAGCAGACACCAGCAGCGCAAATAGCGGCAGTGACATGCTTTTCAGTCGCACAAATATGGTTTTAGCGTTCTTCATGGTAAGCAGTGAATCACAGCCGATTCGGCGGGTCAATAAAAAAATGCAAAAAAGAATCGTTTAGAGTCAAGGAATTAGAAAAAACACAATATATAGTATGCCGATTCGTTTTACCCCATATAAAAATGGGATTTTTTCCCATTGCTAGATTCATGGAAATAAGAAAATTCACATAAAACGATGCAAAAACAAATCACTTTAGATATAAGATCCTTTGATTTACAATTGCTCAATTAATTTTTAAAAGGATGTAGCATTTGCAAAAAGACATAAATACGATTAACAGATATCTAAGTTTTGCGGATGTGTGTCGTTTGTTTTCAAATCATTGTATACCGATGAGTGCACCCTTTTCACAAAATGACCCATTTGAATTTTCAATTATTTTGGATGATGATGATTCTTTATATGAAGCTGTAATTAAACTGAGTGAAGAAAGTAAACATGGAATTACATGTTATTCTGAGACAGCTACAAATTTACTTTTATGGGCTCATTATGCTGATAAACACAAAGGTGTAGTCCTTGGTTTTGACGCAAATCATTCTTTCTTCGAGAATCTTAAAAGGGTTAAATATGTCGATCGTATGGAACAGCACGGCTCTTCCAATTTTGATATTATTCTTCAAAAAAGCGATAATTGGATTTATGAAAAAGAATGGAGGCAATTTTGGGAAGCACCTAACGATTATTATGATGATCTAGTAAAACTTCCTGGAGATAATAGAGAACATCTGAGTTTAAAGAAAATTCCAATGGAAACCATTACAGAACTAATTTATGGAATTCGTTATTGGGACAATGAGTTTTTACGGAAGATGTCTATAAATTGAAATCAAGCTGCAACTCAAATTTTGCAAATTTTCTCGTAGAAGAAAAAGTTTCCAACGAAAACACAATACCTGTAATATTTTCACGCTTCTTGATGGCTTCTTTTCCTCAAATAAAAGTGCTAGGTGCACATAGACACCCTAGTAAATATGAAATAGAGATTTTTCCTTGTTAATAATCAAAAAAAGCCTCTGAACTTTCGTTCAGAAGCTTTAAGAAATAATTATATTTACAAATTAACGAAGGATACTTTTACCTGCGTAATGGGCCGCTGAACCAAGCATTTCTTCGATGCGGATTAGTTGGTTGTATTTTGCTAATCTGTCTGAGCGCGCGAGTGATCCTGTTTTGATCTGTCCGCAATTTAATGCCACCGCAAGATCCGCGATGGTTGCGTCTTCTGTTTCGCCGCTTCTGTGTGACATCACCGATGTATATTGCGCGCGGTGCGCCATGTTAACGGCATTAAATGTCTCGGATAATGTTCCGATTTGATTTACTTTCACCAAGATTGAGTTGGCAACGCCCTGATCAATACCATCAGAGAGGCGTTTTGGGTTCGTTACAAAAAGATCATCACCAACAAGCTGTACTTTATCGCCAATGGCGTCTGTTAATGCTTTCCAGCCTTCCCAGTCATCTTCGTCAAGGCCGTCTTCTATGGAAAGGATTGGGTATTTGTTACATAGATCAACGTAATAATCGACCATGCCACCCGCGTCTAAGGTTTTGCCCTCACCCGCTAAAACATAATTTCCGTCTTTATAAAATTCTGATGAGGCGCTATCAAGCGCAAGCATGATATCTTCGCCCGGATTATAGCCCGCATTCTCAATGGATTTCATAATGAAATCTAGTGCATCTGTTGTACCGTTTAAATTTGGTGCAAATCCGCCCTCGTCGCCAACGCCCGTGTTATGGCCCGCGTCAGAAAGGTTTTTCTTTAAGGTATGGAAAATTTCCGCTCCCATTTGAATGCTTTCACGAACATTACCCGCGGAAACCGGCATAATCATAAATTCCTGAATATCAATCGGGTTATCGGCATGCTCACCACCATTAATGATGTTCATCATTGGCACCGGAAGCACATGGGCGTGTGGCCCACCAAGATAAGCATATAATGGCATTGCGGCTTCGTCAGCGGCGGCCTTTGCTGTTGCTAGACTAACGCCTAAGATCGCATTGGCACCAAGACGGGATTTATTTTCTGTTCCATCCAAATCGCGCATGGCATTATCAAGGATAATTTGCTCTTCAGCGTCTAAGCCCGTTAGCGCATCATAAAGTTCCGTATTTACGGCTTCAACGGCATGTTCAACCCCTTTACCCATATAACGCTTGCCCCCATCGCGAAGCTCAACGGCTTCGTGTGCGCCAGTTGATGCGCCACTTGGCACCGCAGCGCGACCAAAGGCGCCCGTTTCCAATGTAACGTCAACTTCAACGGTTGGATTGCCGCGGCTATCAATAATTTCGCGGCCTTTGATATCAATAATTGCTGTCATGATAATTCTCTAGTTATTAATTATACTAATCTTGATTGATTAAGGGCTGCTTCAATGAATGAAGCAAATAATGGGTGTGGATCAAACGGTTTTGATTTAAGTTCCGGATGGAACTGAACACCGATAAACCACGGATGATCTTTAATTTCTACAATTTCTGGCAACGTTTCATCTGGTGAAAGTCCTGAGAAAGTTAACCCCGCCTCTTCGAGAATTTCACGGTAATTTATGTTTACCTCGTAACGATGACGATGACGTTCACTAATTGTGTTACTGCCGTAAATTTCTGCGACATGGCTTCCTTCAACGAGTGTAGCATCATATGCACCGAGGCGCATTGTGCCGCCTTTGTCGTCTTCTTCGCTGCGTTGATGAATAACACCATCAAGTTCCCATTCGGTCATAAGGCCAACAATCGGCGCTTCGCACTCACCAAATTCGGTGGAATTTGCCCCTTGGATATTGGCAAGATTTCTTGCGGCTTCGATGCAAGCCATCTGCATTCCGAAACATATTCCAAAATAAGGAATTTTAAGCTCACGGGCGAATTTCGCAGTCGCAATTTTCCCTTCTGCGCCCCGCTCGCCAAAGCCACCAGGCACAAGAATGCCGTCCACTTTTTCTAGTTTACTTAAGGCGGCGTCATCTTCAAATTCTTTTGCATCAATCCATTCAAGATTTACTTTAACATTATTAGCAAACCCACCATGAATTAAAGCTTCTGATAATGACTTATAGGCATCACGAAGCTGAACATATTTTCCTACAATGGCAATGTTAACTTCACCTTCCGGTTCATTAACATGATCAGAAACATCAAGCCAACGCGTAAGATCAGGTTCCTGGTCCTTCGGATCAATATTAAAGGCTTTAAGCACTTCAACATCCAAACCTTCAGCATGATAATTAAGTGGCACTTCATAAATGCTGTTCGCATCTAATGCCTGAATTACAGCACTTTCTGGAACATTACAGAAAAGACCGATTTTACGGCGCTCCTCATCGGGAATTTCATATTCACAGCGACATACAAGCACATCTGGCTGAATACCAATACTGAGAAGTTCTTTAACGGAATGCTGTGTCGGTTTTGTTTTAAGTTCACCCGCGGCTTTAATATATGGCACAAGCGTCAAATGCACATATATACATTGACCGCGCATATCATTGCCAAGTTGACGCAGCGCTTCCAAGAAAGGTAAGCTTTCAATATCACCGATTGTACCACCCACTTCACAGAGAACGAAATCAGTTTCTTCATCAACGTCTGATGTTGCAAATTCTTTAATGGCGTTGGTTACATGCGGAATAACCTGCACTGTCGCACCAAGATAATCACCGCGGCGTTCTTTGGCGATAATATCTGAATATATGCGGCCAGTTGTAACATTATCTGATTGTCTTGCGGGTACACCTGTAAAGCGTTCATAATGACCAAGGTCAAGATCTGTTTCCGCCCCATCATCGGTAACAAAAACTTCGCCGTGCTGATAAGGCGACATTGTACCCGGATCAACATTTAGATAAGGATCAAGTTTTCTAAGTCTTACGGAATAACCGCGCGATTGCAAAAGCGCGCCAAGAGCTGCGGAGAGAAGTCCCTTCCCTAAAGAGGAAACCACACCACCAGTAATAAATATATAACGTGTCATTGGTTGCTAACAATCCAGAAATATGAACTTTTAATATTAGTCTTTTAAAAAACAAACAGCACCAATGGCGCCGTTTGAAAATTAGTTTGAAACTGGAACTTGTGGTACCGCAGGCTCTTCCTTAACGGGAGCTTGTTGCTCAACCGCGGCGGGCGCCATTGGGGTTACACCATCAAGCACTGACGAGCTTCCGGAATCCTGTTTCGCAATCCATGCAAGGGTCAAACTTGTTACAAAAAAACAAGCAACCAAAATTGTTGTAAGGCGTGTTAAAAGATTTGCGGCTGCACGACCAGTCATCATGCTTCCCTGTCCACCACCGATACCAAGGCCGCCCCCTTCTGATTGCTGTAACAATACAGTAATAACAAGGGCAATCGCCAACATCAGATGTATAACAAGAACAACTTCTTGCATTTTCTTACTCTTCCAATTTAATTTTTAAACACAAGCTTTATATAACGTCACTTGATTCATTTACAAGAGGCTTTTACTCCAAACATTCAAGCTTGGCTAGTATTAATTTAGCCTATTTGATCATAAGCAGAAATAATTCCGTAAAAGTCATCCGCCTTAAGGCTTGCACCACCAACAAGTGCGCCATTGACATTTGCCACTGACATTAATTCATTCGCATTTGAGGCTTTAACTGAACCACCATATAAAATATTAATATTATCCCCGGCTGAACCAAAACGATCAATTAATACATCGCGTACGGCTGCATGCACTTCTTCCACATCAGCCGCTGTTGGTACTTTGCCCGTACCGATCGCCCAAACGGGTTCATATGCAATAATTGTATTATCTGCTGTTGCATCATCCGGAATAGATGCTTTGACCTGACTTGTAACAATATCAAGTGCTTTACCTGCTTCACGTTCATCTATCGTTTCACCAACACAAATAATCGCTATTGCGCCTTGTGCCTGTGCGGCTGCGGCTTTTGCATTAACGGTTTCATTGCTTTCAGCGTGATCCGCACGTCTTTCAGAATGTCCTACGATAATATGATCACAACCCAACTCTTTGATCATTTCAGCGGAAATATCACCCGTATGAGCGCCAGAAACATTCATATGACAATCCTGCGCACCAATAGCAACATGGTTGGCACCTGTATCAACCAAAGTGCTGATTAATGTAAAAGGTGGACAGATAAGAACATCACATTTCGCACCCTTTTCATTTATTAAATCATTAAGACGATTAATTTCAGATGTCGCAGCCTTAAGGCCGTTCATTTTCCAGTTACCAGCAACAAGTGCTTTCGGAGCAGTCATATCGTGCGTTCCTTCATTAAATTGTTAATTAATGACTGACTAACAGATATTTATTGATAATTCTATACGGATTAGTAAAAAACAGCCCTGTTTCCTAAAAAATCGCTTCTTTTATGGTTGCGAATAATTGCGCCGCTCACTATTATGCCGCAAATATTATGAGAACTGCATATTTTCATAAAGATATATGCCCGTTCATAAATTTAAGAAACAGGTTTTATTGAATGTTAGACTTTTTCAGAAAAGGCATGGGATCCCTACTTGCGGGTATATTGCTTACTTTCCTTATTTTCAGCTTTGCTCTTTGGGGGATTGGTGATCCACTTAGCACCCTTACATCTAATAATGTTGTGGAAGTGGGTGACGATACAATCACTGTAAATGAATTTGCTCAAAGTTTTGAAATGGAATTTCGCCAAAGTCAGGCTCGTTTCGGTGAAACATTCACAAAGGAACTCGCGGTTCAATTTGGGTTTGGTAATCAGGTTATTTCGCAAATGGCTGACCGCAAAGCTTTTGATGTCGAAGCACGAAATCTTGGCCTTAGGGTAACGGATGATGAATTACGCGATTATATAATGTCAATTCCAACCTTCCAAGATGAAACAGGCGCTTTTAACCGCAGTTATTTCGAACAAATCGCAGCAGGTCAAGGTTATGGCGTTCAACAATTTGAAGAATTAATGCGCGCCGATCTTGTTCGTGGACAATTTGTCGAAGCCATAATGAATAATATTGAAACACCCGATATTTCAGCTGATACATTAACAAAATATACAACAGAAAAACGCGTTGCCGAAGTTCTCACCATCCCCGCTAGCAACATGACTGCTATCGGTGAAGCAACAGATGAAATTCTTACGGCCTTTTATGATGATAATAACCCGTTATATATGGCACCTGAATATCGCGATCTGAGTTATTTTGAAATTTCAGCAAACGATATTGCTGCAACAATTGAAATTGATGATACTGTTGCTCGCAAAATGTATGAAAGTCGCATTATGAGCTACACTCAGGAAGAAAAGCGCGGCTTCGTTCAAATGTTACTTGATGATATGGATGCGGCCGAAGCAGCCATTGCCGACCTTGAAGGCGGCAAAGCATTTGAGCAGGTTTTATCTGACCGAACAGGTGACAGTGCAGAAGACAGTAAGTTTGAGCCACAAACCCGAGACGAGTTTGTTTCGCTATACGGTGAAGATGCGGCAAATGAACTTTATAGCCTTGCTGCTAATGGTTACACGCAACCGATTGAAACTGGTTTTGGCGTTTATATCTTTAAACTTGGTGATGTTAATGCTGGTTCAATAAGTACTTTTGAAGAAGTCAAAGAAGGTTTGGTTAAAACCCTTCAAATGGAACAAGCAATTGATCGCTTGTTTGATATAGGCAATACCATCGATGATGAGCTTGCTGCTGGTGCACCACTAGATGATATTGCAGCCGTAATTAATGTTCCCGTTAAAAAAGTTATGAATGTAAGTATCGAAGGCATCATGCCTGACGGTAATGCTTCAAATGATTTACCACTCATTATCGACTTTCTTGATGTTGCGTTTACGTTAAATATTGGTGATGAACTTGAATTACGCGAAGGAATTTCAAATAAGTTTTATATGGTTGATGTGGAAAACATTATGGACGCCACCCTTAAGCCTTATGATGAGGTAAAAGATCAGATTGCCGAAGACTGGGCTGCCAATCGTCGCATAGAACTCGCTACCGAACTTGCGGATAAAATCACTGAAGAATTTAGTGCTGAGGGTTCCGCAGCCCTTGCGCTATCCGAATATCAAGATATCCAAAGTAGTGATTTTTCGGTAAACGAAGTGACTGTTGATCGGGCCAATGCTGACAATAGTGTTGCCACAGACATTCACGGCAGCATTTTTAGCCAAGAAGTGGGCGGTATTCAAAAAATTGCGGCCGCTGATGGTGATGGTTTTGTTCTCATTCGCCTAAAAGAACGTATTCTTTCAGCAGAAGTAGATGAAGAAGCTATCACAGGCACCAAAGATCAAATTAAAACGGCAATGCAAAATGATATGATGGGTGCCTTTACCAATCATCTTTATGATGCACTTCCGGTGTCTATTAACACTAATAATATTCAGGCAACACTTGACCTTCTTGTTACGCCAACTGATCAATAACGGTAAATAAAGCACCCTTATGACCACTTCCCCGGATAAATCAGACTTTTTAATGTCCTATAATGCGGGGAAAGCCGCAGTTGTTTCAACAACGCTTGTTGCTGATCTTGAAACGTCGGTTAGTGCTTATCTAAAACTTGCAGAAAATGAAAAATACGCAAGCCTTCTTGAAAGTGTAGAGGGCGGTGCTATTCGCGGACGTTACACATTCATTGGTTTAAAGCCCGATATTATCTGGCGTGCTGATGGCGAAAACGCAGAAATTAATCGCAAAATACTGTCCGGTGTTTATGAAAAAGATTTCAAACCCTGTAATGAACCTAGTCTTGACAGCTTAAGGTCACTTTTCGCAGAAAGTCTGATTGATTTACCAGAAGGTATGCCTCCATCCGCCGCAGGTCTTATTGGGTATATGGGGTATGATTGCGTTCGTCTGATGGAAAAACTACCCGAGGCGAAACCGGATGTTATAGGCACTCCTGATAGTATGTTTATGCGACCTACAATAATGGTTGTTTTTGATAGTGTCACAGATTTAATCACCATTGTAACACCCGTAAGACCTGATGAAAATGTGAGCGGCGATCTCGCTTATCTTAGGGCCGAAGAACGGTTAAACGATATTATCGCGAAACTATCCGCTCCATTAAAAATCAACCCTGCAACACCAAGTAATATTGAATTTCAGGAACCGGCGTCCAACACCAGTCATGCCGAATATGAAAAAATGGTCATGCGTGCCAAGGAATATATCACAGTAGGTGATATTTTTCAGGTGGTCTTAAGCCAACGGTTCAGTATGCCGTTTAATTTACCACCCTTTTCACTTTACCGTGCATTAAGGCGCACGAACCCCTCACCCTTTTTATATTATCTAAAATTTGGTGATTTTTCGATTGTCGGATCCAGTCCCGAAATTCTAGTGCGACTGCGTGACGACGAAGTTACTATTCGTCCTATCGCTGGAACTCGACCGCGCGGCAAAACCGCCGCAGAAGATGTTGAAAACGCAAAAGACTTACTCGCCGATCCAAAAGAAGTAGCAGAGCATCTTATGCTTCTTGACCTAGGCCGTAATGATGTAGGACGCGTCAGCAAAGTAGGCAGTGTATCCGTCACTGACCGGATGATTATAGAATATTATTCGCACGTTATGCATATCGTATCAAACGTAACAGGCGAAATCGCGCCAGATTATGATGCGCTTAAAGCACTTGCAGCAGGTTTTCCCGCGGGCACTGTTTCAGGGGCACCAAAGGTTCGCGCCATGGAAATTATCGATGAACTTGAAAAAGAAAAACGCGGCATTTATGCTGGCGCTGTCGGTTATTTCTCTGCTGATGGCAGTATGGATACCGCTATCGTGCTTAGAACAGCGATTGTGAAAGATAAAACCATGTACGTCCAAGCCGGCGCCGGCGTCGTTGCCAACAGCAATTGGAAAAGCGAATATCAAGAATGCGAGCACAAAGCCCGCGCCCTTGTCAGAGCCGCCGAAGAAGCCGTTCAATTCGCCGAACTCGGTGATGGACAGTAAATTTATTTACTTTATTAATTCACTAACTCTATATCAAATGTGTGCAGGTCCGCATGACCATTTCGTTCGGGCATAAAATATAGTTTTAATTTACCATTCAATACTTCTGCCCAGAAGGGGTTGTGGCTGAGGACTATTCCGTCAGAAAGATATTTTGTAATCGGTATTTGATGAAGTATTTTCACTTTATCAGCAGAAATATCTATCAATTCTAGACCACCAAGTGAAAACTCGCCTATTGGTGTTTGATATGTTTGAACCCCGCCGCAGAGCATCGCGCCCATCCCCGCGTAATGACAATCCTGATAGTCCATATAATGACTAGGGTTTTTATGCCAGCTTTCCGAAATTTTTCTACCATTTTCATCTAATTTCCACCTATAGAGGCGTCGTCCCCCCCAACTAGATCCATGGAAATAATCCGTCATAGGATTATAAACCATATTTCCAATGTGATCATCGACAGAAAAAAACAAATCTGCCGTCATTTTTTGCGGATCAATTTTATAAATATTGCTTTTACTATTCGGGCGATATTCGCCGACAGGAACCCAAATATTCTTCCCATCAAAATCAATGCCGCCAGGATGATAGGCATCGCCATGTGTTAGTTCGAGCTTTGATATTAAATTGCCCCGTTCACTGAATTTAAAAAGCCACCCTCGCCCTTTACCAGCCGTTCGGGTAATAGAAAAATCTTCGATTGCATCGGTTTCAGCATAAGTTTGGGTTTTCTCTAGAACCTCTACCGCCGATAGGAAGAAATGCTTATCAATTTTCACCATGCCTTGCGTATGAAATGTTTTGAAATCTAATTTAACTATTTCAACCGCATTAAGATTTGAATTTTTATGAAGTTGCAAAAATGCATTTGCGATCGACATTTCATTTTTTTGTGCCATCAGGACAGAATTTTGAATAAAGAATAGAAATCCTAGGATAAGGGTTATTATTTTAATTCTGTTATTAAACATCAATCAGCAGAAAGGATTGTTTTAGCGTATTTTTTACTTACTGTTTGTGAGATAGGCACGATAGTGATACCCTTTTCTTTTAATGTCGGTATCCACCGTTTTAAAGCAATCACCGTTTCAGGATAAGGGTGGCCAATTCCAACCACATTGCCGTTTTTCTTCGCCTTTTGCTCAAGTTCCTTAAGCTGTCCTAAAATATAATCAACTTCATTGGTATTATCCAAAAAAACATCGCGATTAATCACCGGAATTTCATTTTGATCCGCAAGTGATTCAAGCACACTGTTTGATGTGGTTTTACTATCAAGAACCAACAATCCTTTTTGTTTAACCACATTGAGAAGTCTTCCTACCGCCTCTTCATCTTCGGTGAATTTACTGCCCATATGATTATTGATGCCAACATAATTTTCAAATTGAGTAAGATTATAATTAATACTGTCCATTTGCACGCTAGGCTCAGTTGAGGATAATAAAGCATGTGGCCCAGGGTCCGCTTTTCCTTTTGGCTCCATTGGAATATGAACTAGAACATCATGACCGTTATTATAGGCACCATTAACTTGACTGCTAATATCGCTTGCATAAGGTAAAAACGCGAGCGTTAATGGCACGTCCATATCAATCATCTCTTTTGTGGTGCGTTTGACAATCCCTAAATCGTCGATAACCAAAATAACCGTTACATTGCCTTGTGGCACTGTAACAATCGGCGCAGCGTATTTTTGCCATGTTTGAAGCGCCCTCTCATTTCGTTGTGGTAATTTTACGGGTGGTTCCTTCGGTCTGTTTCGTCGCGTTAATCGTTCAAGAAAGCTTGGCCCCTTATCCATATCTGGAACGCGGGCGGAGACACCAAACCCCTCTTCATAGTCATATGTACGTTGATTGCTTAACGCATCCCATTTTAAATAAATACCCATGGCACAAAACCCGATGAATAGAAAATAAAAGCTCATCATCGTATATTTTATGATCGGTTTGCGGCGTTCTGGCTTTAATGGAATGGGGTTGTTCATTTGTGCTTATTTTAATCCAAAAATTATATTTCGGAACCCATTTTAAAAAAACAAAAATAATCAATATCTGGGTGTTGAGATTTTTTACCATACTCTATAGTGTAACAAAATACCTTAATTAATAATTTATGAGTTCACAAACATAGAATGACCGATTTATTTGAAACGGCGACAGTTACCGCCGACTATTCCGCCAAGGATATCGAAGTATTAGAAGGACTTGAACCCGTCCGTCTACGCCCGGGAATGTATGTGGGGGGCACCGATGAACGTGCCCTTCATCATTTGGTTGCCGAGGTGCTTGATAACAGCATGGACGAGGCCGTCGCCGGATTTGCCAGCCGTATTGAATTAATTTTAAATGGTGATGGGTCCGTCACCATAACAGATAACGGACGCGGTATTCCGACCGATCCCCATCCAAAGCACAAGGATAAATCCGCACTTGAGGTTATTTTCACCACGCTCCATTCCGGTGGTAAATTCAATAGCAAAGTCTATGAAACATCCGGCGGTCTTCATGGTGTGGGGATTTCGGTTGTGAACGCCCTTTCCGAATGGACCGATGTTGAAGTAGCGCGTGACAAGCAAGTCTGGACCCAAAGTTTTAAGCGCGGCAAAGCACAAGGTCCCATTCAAAATTTGGGCCCGACACCAAATCGTCGCGGCACTAAGGTCACATTTCTTCCTGATCATGAAATTTTTGGCGCAGGAAAAACCAAATTCAAACCGTCTATCCTTTATAAAATGGCAAAATCTAAAGCCTATCTTTTTAAAGGTATCGAAATTCGTTGGGCTTGTGATCCATCGCTTATTTCTGAAAAGGAAAAAGAAAGTGTTCCTGAAAAAGAAACGCTTCATTTCCCGGGCGGCCTCAATGATTATTTAACCGTGTTGATGGAAAAACGAAATTGCGTCACAGAAGAAAATTTCCACGGTAAAGTGCCCCTTGCCGATGAAGCGGGGCAGATCGAATGGGCGATTACTTGGCCGGAATATGGCGAAGGCAGCATTTCTTCCTACGCCAATACCGTTCCAACACCCCAAGGCGGCACCCATGAAAGCGGTGTGCGTGCAGCGCTTCTTAAAGGGATCAAAGCCTACGGTGAACTTATCGGCAATAAAAAAGCATCCAGCCTTACGGGCGAAGATATTTTTAATGGCGCATGCGTACTCATATCGCTTTTCATTAAAAACCCACAATTTCAAGGGCAAACCAAAGATAAACTTACCAATCCAGATGCATTACGGTTAACGGAAAATGCTTTACGGGATCATTTTGATCATTGGTTATCAGGCTCCCCCGCAATGGCAAATGATTTGCTAGGTTGGGCGCTGGAACGCATGGAAGAACGCCTGCGACGCCGTGCGGAAAAAGAAGTGAAACGCGTCAGTGCCACATCGAAACGTAAATTACGCCTTCCTGGTAAGCTTGCGGACTGTTCAAACGCCGAAGCAGACGGCACAGAAATTTATATCGTTGAGGGTGACAGTGCGGGCGGTTCCGCAAAGCAAGCACGCGACCGAAAAACACAAGCCATCTTACCGATCCGTGGTAAAATCCTGAATGTGGCAAGCGCCACTCGCGATAAGATCCGCGCCAATCAGGAAATTTCCGATATTAATCAGGCTCTCGGATGCGGCAACGGTGATAAATATCAGGAAGATCAGCTTAGATATGAACGCGTTATCATCATGACTGATGCGGACGTGGACGGTGCCCATATCGCAACGCTTCTGATCACCATGTTTTATCAGGAAATGCCGGAACTGATCAAAGGCGGGCATTTGTTTCTTGCGCAACCGCCACTATACCGCATTGCCCAAGGGGGCACTGTGCGTTACGCCCGTGATGACGACCATAAAGACGAATTGATGAAATCGGATTTCACAGGACGCGGAAAAATCGAAGTCAGCCGCTTTAAAGGTCTTGGTGAAATGCCGGCCGCGCAATTAAAAGAAACAACAATGCTACGCGGCAAACGTACATTATTAAAAGTGGTCATCGAAGAAGGCACAAGATTAGAAACAGCTGAAAAAGTTGATCAATTAATGGGGAAAAAACCGGAACTCAGGTTCCAGTTTATTCAGGAAAACGCGGAAAAAGTAGCGGATCTTGATATTTAAGGAAAGGAGAGATAATGAAAAAATTATCATTTATTTTGGCAACAATGCTGCTCGCGGCATGTGGATCGGAACAGTCATCCGCCCCCGCAGCCGATGAAAGCAGCGGCCCAAAAGCAGATATGGTTCTAACGAACGGCAATGTTTTAACCGTTGAAGAAGCCATGCCAAATGCCGAAGCCGTCGCCATTGTCGGTGACCGTATTGCAGCCGTTGGCTCATCCGCTGAAATCGCCGCATGGATTGGTGACAGCACAGAAGTCATTGACCTTGCGGGACAAACCGCAATGCCCGGCTTCATCGAAGGACACGGTCATTACACAAGCTACGGTGACAGCTTTTACCGCCTTGAACTTAGATATGACAGCAGCTGGCAGAAAATCGTTGATAAAGTCGCCCGCGCCGCAGAGGGCGCAGAGCCCGGCGAATGGATTGTCGGTCGTGGCTGGCATCAGGACAAATGGACCGTTAAGGAAGACATCCTTGTTGACGGTGTTCCCATTCATGACAAGCTTTCCGTCGTAAGCCCAAATAACCCCGTAATGCTTATTCACACGTCCGGTCACGGCGTATTCGCCAATCAGGCCGCCATGGACGCAGCCGGCATTAAAGGCGACACCGTTCCACCAGAGGGCGGCGAAATCGTCCTGAAAGAAGACGGCACGCCATCAGGCATGATGCGTGAAGCAGCACAAGATGCTATCCGTGCCTCATTCGCCGAATTCGAAGCACTGCGTACACCAGAACAAGCCGAAGCTGAGCTGCGCCGCGCCATCATCACCGCCGGTGAAGAAAGCCTTAAATACGGCATCACATCATTTCAGGACCTCGGCACCACATACGCGGAAGTGGATTTACTGAAAAAAATGGCCGACGAAGGCAGCATCCCGGTCCGCCTTTGGATGGCGTTTGATATTCCTTATGAAGAGCTCGCGATCTCCGGCAAGCTCGAAGAATATCGTATGGTTGGTTATGGCAATAATTTCCTAACCGTGCGCGGTATCGGTGAAAAGGTGCTTGACGGTGCCCTTGGTACCCATGGCGGTTGGTTGCTCGAGCCATACACAGACATGCCAGAAAGTTACGGGCTTAACGTGGTCCCCGTTGAGGACATCAGAAAATCAGCCGACCTCGCCCTTGAATATGGCTATCAAATGGCCATTCAGGGGATTGGGGATCGTGCCACACGTGAACTTTTGGATATTTACGGCGCCATTAAAGAAGCCAATCCGGATGCGGACCTGCGCTGGCGCATTGAGCATCCACAAGTAATCCACCCGGATGATATTCCGCGTTTCGCCAAATACGGCGTTATTCCGGCGGCACAAGGCATTTTCGCATGTTCCGACGGCACATGGGTTGAAGACAGGCTTGGCAAGGACAGAACGCTAGAACGAAGTTACCTATTTAACACGCTTTATGAAGCGGGACTGACGCCCACCAATGGTACTGATCCCCCTGTTGATGAAATTGATCCGATTGCAAGCTTTAAATGTTCCGTAACACGCGAACTATCGGACGGCACCATTTTCCAAGGCGGCGAAGTTTATACCCGCGATGTGGCGCTTTACAGCTACACCATGGGCAACGCCATTGCCGCATTTGAGGAAGACATCAAAGGATCGATTAAAGTCGGTAAGCTCGCCGACATCGCGATCCTCAGTCAGGACATCACAACCGTTCCTGACAACGCATTAATGGACACCACGGTCAACATGACCATCCTCGGCGGTAAAGTGGTTTACACCAAGGAATAACCCCACTCGGTCACTCGCCGACTTGATCGGCGAGTCCATTTGGGAAAACTAAAATTATAATAGATTCGCAGATCAAGTCGGCGAATGACATAAAAAAAATAAAAATGAAAATCATTCCCTACTCAAATGACCATAAGGCGGATTATCTTGGGCTTTGGTACCGCGCCACAAAAATCGGCCACCCTTTTCTATCCGAAGAACAGCTTAGCGAAAAGCGTGACGCGCTCGCCAATACCTATCTTGATATGGCGGAAGGCTATGTGATGATGGATAACGGCACACTGGTCGGTACCCTCGCCCTTTTCGATAATATGATAGTCGGCCTTTTTGTTGATCCGGATTTACATGGCAAAGGCATCGGTAAAAAAGTGGTCGAATTCGCCGCCAATCTCAAAGGCGAGCTTCTCGTCGAAGTTTTCGAAGAAAACGTCGGCGCCCCCGACTTTTACCGCGCCGTCGGGTTTAAAGACCATGAAGAAAAATACGACGAAAACTTCCCGGATCATAGGTTGCTGATTTTAATGCGCTCATAATAAATTAATCAAGGTGAATCGTGTTTCACTTACTTACTTAATTACTACTCTATTCACAAGCCGCAATCATTTCAACTTCAACACCAAAGCCATAATGTAAATCTGACACTGGCACCACGCACCTTGCGGGTTTATGATCGTCGAAAAATTCTGCATAAATTTTATTAAAATCGGGCCAATTGGTGATATCGGCTACATAGACGGTGGCTTTAAGGACATCGTTTTTTGTGCACCCCGCCTCTTTTAAGATGGCATCCGCGTTCATCAGCACTTGTTTTGCTTGTTTTTCGAAATCATTCACATCGATATGATTACCGTCTTTGTCGATCGGTATTATGCCTGATAGATAAAGCAAACAGTTGTGTTTAACCGCTTGTGAATAATGGCCGCCGGGCGGCGCGGCATTTTCTGATAAAATGAATTTCATATTTTTTTCCTTTTAAGTCAAACACGAGGGTACGAAATGGCCCCTTTATCGTCAATGCTGTTCATGTAAGTTATAAATGATTTGCGCATTTAAATTCTGTTGATTAAAGTTTAGATCATTAAATAAGGACAGATAGATGAGCATTGAATTTTTGATTACGTCGATTGCGGTGATTTTGTTACCGGGCATTGGTGTTTTATATACAATTGCCGTTGGGCTTGGACGCGGATTTCGCGCAAGCATTGTGGCGGCGGCGGGTTGCACAGTCGGTATATTACCGGCGGCGCTGGCGAGCATCATTGGATTAGCGGCGATTTTTCATACGAGCGCGCTGGCGTTTCAAGTGGTCAAATATTTAGGTGTGCTTTATATGCTTTATATGGCGTGGAATATCCTGCGGGATGGTGGCGCGCTTGATGTTAAGAAGGGTGACATAAATAAAGAGCCCGTTTCTATGATGCGTACGGCAGTTAAGGGTACTTTGATGAATGTTTTAAATCCTAAATTGTCGCTTTTTTTCCTCGCGTTCCTGCCGCAATTTGTTGAGGTTGGACATCCGGACGCCACGGCGACCATGTTTTTGCTCGCGGGGGTTTTTATGTGCTAACCTTTATTGTGTTTTCAGGGTATGGGCTTTGTGCGTCCCTCGCCCATGAATATGTCATCAAACGTCCCGGGGTTTTAAAATGGTTAAAACGTTCATTTGCCGCAACCTTTGGGTTTTTGAGTGTACGGCTTGCGTTAAGCGATCGTTAGTAGACTGATCTAAACGTTGACATTCCTGCGATTATCCCTATTGTGCGCGGTATATTAGATAATCAATAGGAAAATAAGCACCGTATGAGTTTTGAATATTTGGGCCTTAGCGATAACGTACTCGCCGCCGTGAGTGAAGCAGGCTACACAGAGCCCACCCCCATTCAAAAGAAAACAATTCCAAGCACCCTGCAAGGGCGGGATATACTTGGCATTGCTCAAACCGGTACCGGTAAAACGGCAAGCTTTACACTTCCGATGATAGATATCCTTTCCCAAGGACGCGCCCGCGCCCGCATGCCAAGGTCATTAATATTAGAACCAACACGTGAACTCGCCGCGCAAGTGGAAGAAAGCTTTGATAAATACGGTAAAAATTCAAAGCTTACATGTGCGCTTCTTATTGGTGGTACCGATTTTAAAGGTCAGGTACAAAAACTTGATAAGGGTGTTGATGTCTTAATCGCGACACCAGGCCGTCTGCTTGATCATATGGAACGCGGTAATGTGATGCTTACGGGTGTTGAGCTATTGGTGGTTGATGAAGCGGACCGGATGCTTGATATGGGATTTATTCCGGATATTGAACGCATTTGTAAAATGCTGCCGAAAAAAATACAGTCGCTTTTCTTTTCCGCGACCATGCCGCCAGGAGTTAAAAAACTTACGGATAGCTTTTTAAAAGATCCAAAAGAATTTGAAGTTTCCGCACCAACAACAACGGCCGTGACCATTGAACAAAAACTTGTGAAGTTTAGAGGCGACGACAGCTTAAAACGCAAAGTGCTGCGTCACTTGTTGGATGAGAATGATATTAAAAACGCGATTATTTTCTGTAACCGCAAAAAAGAAGTGAAGATCGTTAATAAGTCGCTCAATGATCATAAATATAGCTCTGCGGAACTTCATGGTGATTTACATCAAGACACGCGAATGGAAGTACTCGCCAAATTTAAAAAGGGCGAAACACAAATATTGGTCGCCAGTGATGTTGCCGCCCGTGGATTAGATATCCCCGATGTGGGACACGTTTTTAATTTTGATGTGCCAAATATCCCAGAGGATTATATCCACAGAATTGGACGCACGGGACGCGCCGGGAAAGAGGGTAAATCATTCACCCTTAGCACCCAATATGATAAGAAATATTTGGATGCACTTCTTAAGTTTCTGAAGAAGGATATACCGCTTCTGGAACTGCCCGAAAACATCGTTAAAGAGTCGCCAAAAAAGAATCAAAAGGTAAATAAAGTTAAGAAAAATTACCAAAAAGACGATGTAGAAATCAATTCAGAAGAAAAAGTTTCTAATAAAGGTAAGAAGGTCATTATCGGCATGGGAGACCATGTTCCAGATTTCCTAACACGTTAAATAGTTGAATATATTCAATTTTTTTACTAAAAATTACATTATAACATGACAAAACTATAGTTAATTTTTTCTTAACTAAGCTATTGATTTTTATCAGCTTTTCTTATTATAAGTAGTTAACTTTATATTAAATATATATCTCATATACTTCATTGTAATTGGGGGGGATATGTTAGTTCTAGATTTGCGTATATTAGAAAACAATAATAAAAGAGATCTTAAGTAAATGACTAAGTTTTTATCCGATAGCGACAAAGAATTCATCTGGGGAAA
>Ga0255753_1000208_pt1 | contig 74426 bp, 60 predicted proteins | sample 041ome_10_FD_179953 | JGI IMG/M metagenome (GOLD analysis project Ga0255753, IMG submission 179953) | Coastal salt marsh microbial communities from the Groves Creek Marsh, Skidaway Island, Georgia - 041412US metaG (version 2) | ecosystem: Environmental > Aquatic > Marine > Intertidal zone > Salt...
CATGGAAAGTCTGAAGGTTTCAAAACCGGCTGATGGCAGCCGTGTACTCCAGTATGGGGAGGAATCCCTGCTGATCGGTCAGCCCCCGGAAGTCCTGAAAGGCCTGCTGCTGCACAAGGTGCCTACCTTTAACACCATGGTGCTAACCGACAGTAAGGAAAAGGACGGATCCCTGCTCAATAATCTCGAATTTCCTCTCTATTACTTCCTCTTTATGAGCAATGGGCTGTCCGATGGCAAGAAGATTAACCTGGTGGGATGTGCAGAAGATATCTCAAGAGTCTTTCGTTTATTGAGACTGACTTTACTGGGGCCGACAGAGGCCGAACTCGAAAGTTGGGGGACACCGAAACGCGTCCAGAGAGAATGGCTAGAAGCCGCCCACTATCTTGCTTTGAAAGATGAGAGAGGCCAGGTGCGGGAAGTCGAAAGTTTTTTCAATGTTATTCCCTTCATCAATGAACAGGCCGAAGCCGGTTCATTTACCATTCTTCATACCGGGCATGACAAATATACGGTTTCATTCAGCGAGGATTCCCTTGAGGTGGACCTGAATGAAGACGAACATATTTTTCCGCCTTATCAGATGCAATCTGATTTCATTCCCCGGGATCTGGTCAAACTTGGCCTGGAAATTCTCGGCAGTGCTTCAGGCTTTACCGCCAATGAGCCCTGTACCGGTTTGGCGCTCTGTTATAACGGCAGCTATATCCTGATTGATTCCCTGCCTTATCTGGACAAGCATCTCTATGCCAGAGGAATCTCGAAAAACTCTGTATCTGCAGTATTTCTGACCCATCTGCATGTTGATCACTGCGCCATGTTTCCGCTTATTCTTATGCCTCACAAAGTTGAGGTTATTACCACGCGGGAAATATTTGAAATGGCCATTGAAAAGCTCAGTTGTAATCTGAACTGGAAAGCTGAAGTGGTGCGCGAGTACTTTCACCTGATAGAAGTGGTGCCAGGTCAAACACATAAATATTTTGATATGGATATAAAGCCGCATCTAACTGTCATAGCATTCCTACAGTCGGCGCAACTTTCTCAGTTCAGCATAAGGGCTCTAAACGGGATATTTGCCTGATAGGTGACAACCATGGCATGGAATCCATCAGGGAAATGCAAAAACTGGGCATCGTCAGTCATGACACCTATGAGCATCTCAGCAATATTTTCACCGACCGTTTCGACTTATTGGTTGCTGATGGCGGGGCCGGGGCAATACATGGTGACCCTGTAGACGCATTGAATTCTGATTCGGATAGAGTGGTCTTTGTACATGTAGAACACCTTGCCCATCAGTTCACTACCACCTTTTCACTGGCCAGTTCCGGCAAGCGCTATATTGTCGTTGATGGTGATGATTCAATTTATACATCGTTAATGAATCAATATTTATCCAATTGGCTGGGTGAACCTTTTTCAGATCGCTGGGCACGCTCCATCCTGGCTGAGGATCAGGTAAGACGCTATAACAAGGGTGATGTCATCCTGGTACAGGAAGAGCGTACTCGAGGCTATGTGTATCTGATTCTTACCGGCTATTGGGATGTAGTAATGTTTGATGGGGCTGAATTCCAGACTGTTGCCAGTCTGCAGGCCGGTGAAATAATTGGTGAGATGGCTATCGTCACTGGCACCCTGAAGCGCAATGCCAGTGTCGTAGCAAGTTCACCTGTGACGGTCATGGTATTTTCAGAAGAAAATTTTAATGACTTTGTGGTGCGCGAAGGCTTTCGCGACAAATTACTCAAGCGCGGGGAAATGCGCACTGAGTTGAAAACACTGCCTCAGTTTTCCGAGCTTATTTCCACGGTGCTGGAAAAAGTTTCAGCGCTGTGTGAAGTGGAATTAATAGCCGCCCGACAGGAAAGAACGATTGACGATGATTACTGGTATATTCTGGACTCAGGTAAAGCAAGCTTCGAAGGGATTCCGCTTACGGTGGGTGATGAACTGGGAATCAGGCCTTTTTCCAGCAAAATCATCGGCAAGTTGAAAACTGAAACGCAGTGCCGTTTTATCAGATTCTCCATTCAGCCACTGTCCAGCCTTTTGCAGGGTACGCCACAACTGAATTACCTGCTGCGTAAATACCGTATTAGCGAAAACGATCCTGCTGTGGATTGGTTGCGTGGGGCAGTGACGACTAAATAGTCGCAAGTTACAAGTTGCAAGTCTCAAGCAAAACGTCGAGTCGGCAATGCTGCTGTTTGTTTAATGGCTTATAATAAATCCTTCAAAATATTTACAATCGCTGTCTTCAATTTTCAGGTTATCTACCCGGGCTGTAGCGGGGCCAATTTTCAACCAGGTCAAAAATAACTCAAGCGTGTTTTCATTAGCTTCAGCTTCAAGATAGACACTGCCATCGGGCTGGTTTTGAACAAAGCCTTTGATACCCAGGGCATCAGCTTCTTTCTTTGTGGAAGCTCTAAAATAAACGCCCTGGACCCGACCACTGACGGTGACATTAATATGCTTCATTAATGGATTAACCTGACTGCTTGATTTCTGCATCAGTAAGCTTGTCCAGCTGACGTAGTTTGGGAAAAACCATGTAGCCGCCAAGAGCAACCACAAAGGCCATGCCGGCACCCGCCAATACTGTTGTTACAGGGCCGAATACGGCAGCGATGGAGCCTGCCCTGAAGTCGCCCATTTCATTTGATACGCCGATAAACAGCATGTTTACAGCACTGACCCTGCCACGCAATTCATCCGGGGTAGCGAACTGGATCAGTGTAGTACGAATATTGACGCTCACCATATCCGATGCCCCATAGACCCACAGTGCCGCCAGACTTATCCACAGTGTGGAGGACAGCGCAAAGGCAAGCACCGAGGCGGCAAAGATACCCAGGGAGATGAACAGCAGCTTTCCCGCTTTTCGCATGGGAGGTAGCCTCGCCATTAGTAGTCCCATCATGACGCCTCCCAGTGCCGGCATCGCTCTTAACAGGCCAAGGGTTTCCGGTCCTACCTTTAATACATCAATGGTATACACCGGCAGTAGTGCCATCACGCTGCCCAGAAATACAATTAATAGATCCAGCGAAATACTTGGTAGCACAATCGGATTGGCCATTACGTAACGAATGCCATTTAGCAGAGGTTTCAGCCCTCGCCCTAATGGTTTGCTGGCAGGCAAGGTTGGCAGAAGGATAAACATGCAGGCCCCGGATGTGGATAAGGCAACCAGTGCCCAATAGGTCTTGAAGTCAATCAGGGCAATCAGCAGGCCGGCAGCAAAAGGACCGATTGTCTGTGCCGTGGTCCAGACTGAACTGGTAATAGCCACAGCCCGGGATAAATAATCACTGCTGACAATGTTTGGCAGGATGGCTTGCGAGGCAGGAGAGTAGAACGCCCGTGCACAGCCATGCAGGAAAATCAGGGAAAAGATAACGCCTCGATTAAGTTCGTCGCTGTTCATGCTGATAGCAAGGCCAATGTAGACAATGGCTTCGACAAAGGCGCAGCTGATGAGTATTTTTTTGCGTGGGAAATGATCTACCGCCCAGCCACTAAAGATAAACAACAGGATCATTGGCAGTATTTGCATCAGGCCTACCAGGGCCAGATCAAAGGGATTTCCGGTAAGCAGGTATATATGATAGCCAATAGCAACGGATAGCATGCTGCTGCACACGGCAATCAATACCCTGGCAGACAGGTAGAAAATAAAAGTACGGTCAGCCATCAACAGAGGTTTCTTTGCGTAATAAAGTGTTTGGCGCTTTGCCGGGGTAAATTATTTAACAGCGGTGATTTCTATTTCTACCAGGGCATCGGGAGAGGCGAGAGCGGTAACGCCAAGCAGACAGCCGGTGTGCTGGCAGCCTCTCTGTTTGAGGTTACTGGTCATATGATCATGCGCCTGCATCATTTTCTCCATGTCCACGGTATAAATATTCAGGCGCACGACATTGGTAAAATCCATACCTCCCTGTTGCAGAATAATCGCGATATTGTTGAGTACCTGGTCAATCTGTTTTTCCATGTCGCCCGGGAAAAGACTATGGCCATTATCATCGCAGGAAGTCTGACCGGCCAGATAAAAAGTGGATTCAACATCGCTGACTTTATTCCCGTGAACAAAGCCCAGTGCTTCCTGCCAGGTCCAGGGATTGATAATTTCTCGCTTCATAGTAAGAGCCTTATTGTATAAAGGGGCAGGATTTTATGTTTCTGTCCTGATTTTCGCATCCAGCATCTGGTCTATCCCGTGCCCAAGAGCCTGTTCTCATTATGTTTCTTCTAAAGATAGTAGGTCAATGGCGTGTAAAGGATAAGCTCAAGCACACTCAGAATATAAAAATACGATGCGCCAAAAGGAATAACAGTACGCGTGTTTTTCCAGATACTGATATTGCTTTCAAGATTGAATGACAGCTGCAGGCTTACGTAGATAAAAATACCCATTGACCAGCGTAGCAAAGATAAAAAAGTACGCGTAGCTCCGGCATACCAGTCAAAAACCAGCAAGGTTCCCCCGCCATAGGAAACAAAGACCAGCAGGGCATAACACAGCATGCCGGCACGACCATCAATCTCATGGGCGAGCCAGGCAAAGCCCAATGCCAGGCATACAAAAACTGCAAACAAAAACCAGCGGATGTACTTCAGGGTTGACCGCACCAGCAGGGGAATCAGGATCAGGATGCCACTTGCCACCGCCAGGAACTCTGCCTGGATAAGGTAGCCAAGAATTTCCAGGTTGCTGCCAAATAGATAATGGCCTTCTCCCCTGAGCAGGCTGTAGTTGAAAAGAGAGGCGACCAGAAACAGGGGGAGTGCTGCAGCCAGGCAGTAAAAAAGTAATCTTTGTTGATGTGGCGCTTTGATCAAGTGCCTTCCCCTGTTGCAATAACGCTTTAACCGTCCCGTAACTTTATAATCGAATTTACAGATGTTCTGATTGCAAGCAGTTAATTCTGTTAGGTATTTTCAATTATGTAGAAGCCTTGTCGGCTTGTACAGCATGTTTTCCACGACGCCCCGCTGCTGAATTGTCCGGCTCACAGTGTATTTGATTAATCCTTCGTGTTTGGAAAAGTCTATTGACATATTCTGATGACCTGGAGCAAGTATATTAGCTCCCCTTTTGCTAGAATCTTCCAAAGCAATTATGACTGCAGCAAGCATCCGTTTTTTACAGGTTAACTGATTCACATGAAACGATCGATACTACTATTTATGCTCTGGCTTGGCTTCTTGTCACAGGGGTTGGCGCAGCAATCAGCCATTACTGATGCAAGTCTGATACCCGGGCAACATGAGGCCCTGCTGAACACTTACTGCAGTGATTGCCATAACAGTGAAGACTGGGCTGGCAGTGTTGCATTTGACTTGATGTCCCTGGAGAACGTAGCCGGAGAAGCTCCGGTCTGGGAGGCCGCTGTGCGAAAACTGCGCGGACGCCTGATGCCTCCCCCTGGCAGTGAGCAGCCGGACCAGGAAGTAATCGACGGCTTTGTTGCCTGGATGGAAAGCAATCTCGATGAGGCTATTAGCCTTGACCATGATGCCATGGCGGGACATGTCCCGGTACAGCGACTGAACCGAACAGAATATGCCATTGCGGTAAGGGAATTGCTGGGTATTGAAATCAATGCTGCCGATTACCTGCCCATGGATATTGAAGTAGACGGCTTTGACAATATTGCTGCCGCACTGAGTGTTTCGCCATCATTTCTGGAGCAGTATATTAATGTGGCCCGGGCAGTCGCGAAAATGGCGGTAGGCCAGCCGGTGCCCAAAGTTGCCAATGCCTATTACCAGGTGATCAGTGGCGATCAGGATACTTATGAGGAAGGTTTTCCTCTGGGTACGCGTGGCGGGATCAAGGTCACTCACAATTTTCCTGCCGATGGTGAATACCGGCTCAATATTCTCGATCTTGATGTTGGCCTGTATCCGCGCTCTATAGAAACTGAACAGACACTGGTAGTGCTGGTAGCCGGCGTTGAAGTGTTCAGGGAAAACATAGGCGGGCCTGAAGATTTTGCTCTGGTTAACAAAGGCGGCGCTCCGGCCAGTAACCTTATTATGGAACGCTTCAAGGATATTCCGCTGGATGTGAAAGCAGGAGTACATGAAATTGTTGTCACCTTTATTGAGCGTGCCCGTGTTGAGACCGACGAGTTGATTGGTGGTTTTACCCCCTATGGTGGCTTTGCTTTTACCGGTTCACTGAGGGTGCCAAGGCTGCTGGATGGTATTGAGATCAATGGTCCCTTCAATGCCAGTGGCATATCCATGACTGAAAGCCGGGCCAGGATTTTTGTTTGCCAGCCAGAAAACGAGGCGCAAGAAATACCCTGCGCTACCCGTATCGCGGAGCAATTGGCCCATCGTGCCTATCGCCGGCCAGTGACCCGGGAGGATCTGGATCTGTTGTTGCCGTTTTTTGAGATGGGCCGTGAAGGTCCCGGTGGGTTTGATGAAGGCGTTGAGCAGATGGTTGCGGCCATTCTTGCCAGTCCGGATTTTCTTTATCGGGGAATTTCACCCCTGCGCGACATTGGCGATGCCAGGGTTTTTGCTCTCAGTGATCTGGAGCTGGCATCCAGGCTGTCCTTTTTCCTCTGGGGTCAGGGGCCGGATACCCCCTTGCTGGAACTGGCGGAAGCGGGCGCACTTGATAACGAGGAAGTTATAACAGCACAGGTTTCGCGCATGCTGGCTGATTCCCGTGCGCAGCATCTGGTCAACAGTTTTGCCCGGAAATGGCTGAACCTGGATGAGCTGACAGTGATTGAGCCGGATCCGGGCCTGTTTCCCGGTTTCGATGAGAAGATGTTTGATTATTTCAGCCGTGAGCTCGCTCTGTTCCTGTCCAGTGTGCTGTTGGAGGATCGCCCGGTAATTGAATTACTGCAGGCAGATTACACTTTCCTGAATGAAGCGCTGGCTCGTCATTATGGTATTGAAGGTGTCCATGGCAGTCAGTTCAGAAAAGTTACTTTGACCGATGAAAGACGTTTTGGAATTCTCGGTAAAGGAGCTACGCTGTTAAGAACTTCCTACGGTGACAGAACCTCCCCGGTGTTGCGTGGTGCCTGGGTGCTGGAAAAACTGATGGGTACGCCACCAGCACCACCACCTCCGAATGTAGAGACAGATCTGTCCGTGCCTGAAGGGCAGAAACCAACCACAGTGCGTGCCCGTCTTGAGCAGCACAGATCAAAACCCGGTTGTAATCAGTGCCATGGAGTTATCGATCCTATCGGACTGGCGCTGGAAAACTTCAGTGTCACTGGCAGGTGGCGCGACATTGACAGTCTTGCTGATGCGCCCATAGATGCAAGGACTGTACTGCCTAATGGCACAGCTATTAACGGTGTTATTGAGTTGCGCAATGAGTTGGCCAGCAGGCCGGCACAATTTGCCCAGGCCATCACAGAAAAACTGATGATGTATGCCATCAACCGCGAACTTGAGTATTTCGATATGCCCCAGGTACGCGCCATTGTTCGTAATGCAGCAAATGATGACTACACACTTTCTTCCCTGGTGATGGGTATTGTGAACAGCGACGCGTTTCGCATGCAGGCACTACCCCATGATGAAACTGAAAAGGCAACGCAGGTTGCCATTGCGAGCGGGGAGTAGGCAATGACTGGAAAGCATTTTTTAAACTCGAATCGTCGTCTGTTTATGGCCAGATCTGCGACGGTGCTCGGTGCTATGCTTGTGCCAGGCATATCGGGCGCGGCTCTGGCCTACGCAGTAACACCACTGAGTGAGAGAGTGTCGGTTATCAACGGCGTTGGCGGAAATGTGCTGGTTTTTCAGGCCGATGATGGTCTCATCCTGGTAGACAGTGGCGCCATGAATGCCACCGGGTCATTGCAGGAAGTAGTGAACAGCTATGGTGACGGGGTCAGAGTGAAGACTTTGTTTAACAGTCATTGGCATCAGGATCAGGTGGGTGGCAATGCCTATTTTGCTGGTGAGGGCGCCAACATCATTGCCCATGAAAAAACCAGGCTGCATCTGGCGACAGACTATTATCTGTTTGAAGAAGACAGGTATCAGCCTGCCATGCCGACAGCAGCTCATCCCCGCAACACTTTTTATACGCAGGGTGAGATGAAGGAAGCCGATGAAGAAATTGCTTATGGTTACCTGGAGCTCGCCCATACCGATGGCGATATCTATGTCCACTTTGGCAACGCCAATATCATCGCTGCAGGTGATGTCATCTCGCCCGGCATTGACCCGGATTTTGACTGGTTTAGTGGTGGCTGGATTGGCGGCAGGGTGGATGCGCTGAATCTGCTACTGGATATCAGTGATACCGATACGCAATTTGTACCGTCCTATGGCTCTGCCAGTGTAAGCAGGGCCTATGTCGAGTCAGAGCGAGATCTTATGCAGTTTCTGTATGAAACCCTGGTTGATCAGATTCGTATGGGCTTTGATGCGCAGGATTCCCTGGCCAGTGGCGTGATGGATAAGCTGCCAAGACGCTTTGATGATCCCTACAGGTTTTTGTATGACGCGCATAAAGGCTTGTGGGCGCATCATAATAAACTTGAGCCAAATATTGTTTAACAAAGATGCAGGATGCAGGATGCAGGATGCAGGGTGCAGGGTGCAGGATAAAAGATAAAAGTGGGGCAGGTTTAGAGAATCATTATGGGAAATAAAGCCATTCAACTTTTTAAAACTTTCATGTCGAGGCAGGGGGCTTGCTTGTCTCTTGCCTCTTGCCTCTTGTCTCTTTCTTTCGTAACAAATGCTGCAGATTCTCTGCCGGATTTGATTCAGCAAGGTGAGCGCGAGCAGGCGCTGGAAATGATTCGTGTCGGTGCGGATGTCAACATGCGCCAGGGGGATGGCTCAACGGCTTTATTGTGGGCCGTCTACAACGTCGATCCTGCTCTCGCTGAAGCCTTGCTGTCCAGAGAGGCGGATCCCAATATCATGAATAATTATGGTTCCAGTCCTCTTGCCGAAGCGGTCAAGGTGGGTAACGTGGTGCTGGTAGATATGCTGTTGCAGGCGGGGGCTGATCCTGAAGCTGCCAATGCTGACGGCCAGACTATTCTCATGCTGGCAGCGCGTACCGGGGTAGTAGAGGTCGCTGAACTGTTGCTGAAATATGGCGCAGAGGTAAATGTGCTTGAGCAATGGCGTGGTCAGACTCCCCTGATGTGGGCTGCTGGAAACAACCATGGAGAAATGACGCGCTTGTTGCTGGAGCATGGTGCCGATGTCAGTGTGCGGGCCAGTGCCTTTGACTGGGGTAGTCAGATCACCTCGGAACCGAGAGCCCAGTACCGGCCCACCGGTGGTCTTACCGCTTTACTTTATGCGGCGCGTACTGGCTGTACTGATTGCGCCAAAGCTATTGTGGAAGCTGGAGCAGATATCAATAAACCATCGCCGGATGCGGTTACTGCCTTGATGATTGCCATTGATAATCAGCATTTTGATACAGCAAAACTATTACTGGAGCTGGGCGCTAATCCCCATCTATGGGACTGGTGGGGGCGTACTGCGCTGTATATCGCTATTGATATGAATACTCTGCCAGGTCGCGGTAGCGATGATAATGCCAGCATCAGTGTTACAGCGCTTGATGTTGCCCGGCAATTACTGGAAGCCGGGGTTAATCCTGATCCCCAGTTAAATTTTCATCGACCGGGCCGTGGTGGTAACAGTGGCCGCTTTGTGGATGATCAACTCACTACCGGGGCGACGCCGTTATTGCGGGCTGCCAATTCCCATGATCTGGACGCGGTGAGACTGCTGCTGGAATTCGGTGCTGATGTGGAACTGCCCAATGTGATGGGGGTTACGCCGTTCATGGCGGCTGCGGGTTTCGGTAACCGGCGCAGTATTTTGCGCGGAACTTTCGAGCCGGGCAGGGAAGACAGGGTAATCCCGGTTCTGCAGGTGTTATTGGAAGCGGGCGCCGATATCAACCGTCGGGTCAGCGATACCCAAAGTCATAATGCCCGCATTGCCCGGATGTCTACCATGACGAATCGCCAGGGGCAGACGCCGATCTTTGCCGCTACCAAGCAAAACTGGATGACAGTGGTGTCCTGGTTGGTTGACCATGGCGCAGATATCCATGCGGTGGATGATCAAGGGAAAAATCTGCTTGATGCAGCCACTGCCAATAATGCAGGCGGCAGGGCAGACAGGCTGCAAAGCGAAGCGATGATCGCCATGGTAAATGACTTGCTGGCTGGCGATTAAAAGATAACTGTCAGGAAAAAATAAGGGGCAGGAAAGGGAGGGGATGTAGATGGGTTACTGCCCCTGGCACAAAAATACTGTGCATGACTAAAGCGTTTTGCTTTAGATTCGTTTACATCATTGGATTAGGGAACACCATAACCCAGGCTAATGTTGCTGCAGTCAACAGTGGTGGCAACATCATCAGTAGAAACATATTCTTTACTTTCATCATCTCAATTACTCCTTAAACTTAAATTTTGATCTTGTTGGTTCGCTTGATTCGTTTCGGTATTCTGAATTCTTTATTACTCTTGTCTGCTTTCACATCTGGTACGTTGCAGAGACCGTGCCAACAATATGGGAAGCATCTTAACTACATGATATATAGAGATAAAATTGTTAATGGGTGAAATAAAACTGTTCTCAGGGGCTTGACAATGGGGGATTTATCGCCAAATATGACAAAAAATATGACAAAAATGGCGACGCAATGCAATTGATCACTTCAGACCATCCGACACTGACCTCTCCCATGGCTGCCATGCTGGACGGCTATGACTGCCCGGCAATTCTGGTGTCTGCCGACTATGAGATCCTCGCCACCAATTCACGCTATCAGGAAAGTTTTGGCGAAATAGATTTTTCCAGGACTAATCGCTGTTTCCAGGTATCCCATGGTTACAGTGTGCCCTGTGATCAGGCTGGTGAGGATTGTCCTCTGGGCGCCGCAAAAAAATCAGGTCATAAAGAGCGTGTTTTGCATATTCATCAAACCCCTCGGGGCAAGGAACATGTGGATGTGGAAATGCTGCCCATCCACAACAGTGAAGGTGAGCTGATTTATTTCGTTGAACTATTACATCCCGTTCCATTGGCCAGCGGCCATTTCAGTGACAAGCAATTGGTGGGTGAAAGCCCGGCCTTTAATAAAATGCTTGAGAATATTGCCCGCGTTGGCAAGGCCGATATAGCGGTATTGCTGCTGGGGGAATCAGGGACCGGTAAGGAGCTGGCTGCACGGGCTATTCATGAGGCTAGCGAACGCAAGGACAAGCCACTGGTGACGCTGGAATGTACCGGACTGACCGACTCGCTGTTTGAGAGTGAATTATTCGGCCATGTGAAAGGTGCCTTTACCGGAGCCACCTCCAACAAGAAAGGCCTGGCTGAGCTGGCCGATGGCGGTACCCTGTTTCTGGATGAGATTGGCGATGTTCCCCTACAAACCCAGGTAAAATTGTTGCGTTTGCTGGAAACCGGTACTTTTCGTCAGGTAGGTAGCGCCGAAGTGAAGCGATCGGATTTCAGATTAATCTGTGCGACCCACAGAAATCTGAGCCAGATGGTAGATGCCTCAGAGTTTCGTGATGATTTGTTTTACCGTATCAATGTTTTCCCAATTCACCTGCCCTCACTGGCTGAGCGCATAGACGATATTCCTTTGTTGGCCCGGGCACTGTTAAAGCGGGTGGCGGGAGGCAAGAAATTCAGCCTTACTACGGCTGCAGAAGAAGCGCTCAAGCTGCATCGATTCAAGGGTAATATCCGGGAGCTACGCAATATTCTGAGTCGGGCAATCGTATTAAGCGACACCGATGAAATTGAAGCGGACACCATCAGGGATTGTTTTTTTGACCGCCCCTCTGAAAATTTATCGCTGGAACAGGATTTAGCATTGGTAGCGTCAGATGAAGAGATCGATCTGAAAACACTGGAGCGCAATTATATTGCCAGCCTGATGCTACGCTATCAGGGGGACAAGGAAAAAGTCGCAAACATTCTTGGTATTAGTGTGCGTTCACTGTATCGCAAGGTGAATGACGAGTAAGTTTTTGCTTTTGAGAGTGTAGCCTCAGGAAACTTTTTCCAGTCCTATCGCCACGCCCTGACCGACTCCCACACACATCGCCGCTATCCCTCTGTTGGCGCCGCTCTCATGCATCTGCAGTGCCAGCGTTCCGCTTATGCGCGCACCGGATGCCCCCAGTGGATGACCCAGGGCAATAGCGCCACCATTGGCGTTTATAAAGTCGGCATTATCGGGAAGTCCCAGTGCCCGTGCTGAGGCCAGTACCTGGCAGGCAAAAGCTTCATTAAACTCAAATAAATCGAAGTCCTGAATGGAAAACTGCAGGCGTCCAAGCAATTTTTGGGTAGCCGGGGCCGGACCAAATCCCATGATCCTGGGTGCGAGTCCAACACTTGCTCCACCCAGTATTTTTACCAGCGGCGTCAACCCGTATTTTTCCACGGCGCTCTCCGACGCTACGATGAGCGCAGCTGCCCCGTCATTGATTCCAGAGCAGTTGCCTGCTGTCACTGTGCCACCTTCGCGAAAAGGCGTGCCCAGGTTTTCCAGGGCTTCCAGTGTGGTTTGTGGGCGCGGGTGTTCATCCGTGTCGATAATGACAGCATCACCTTTACGTTGTGGAATGCCTACAGGACATATTTCTTTTGCCAGACGACCACTGGCGATGGCGGCAGCGGTACGTTGTTGTGAACGCAGGGCATAGGCATCCTGATCTTCACGGCTGATGTTAAATTCCTGCGCCACATTTTCCGCGGTTTCGCCCATGGAGTCGGTACCATACATTTGTTCCATCTTTGGGTTAATGAAGCGCCAGCCCAGGGATGTTTCATATATTTCTGCTTGTTGGCTGAAGGCCCTGTCAGCTTTTGGCATCACCAGTGGCGCGCGGGACATACTTTCCACGCCGCCGGCAATAAACAGCTCGCCTTCGCCCGCCTTGATCTGGCGTGACGCCATGATGATCGCCTCCATGCTGGATGCGCATAGTCGGTTAACAGTGATTCCTGGCACTTCTTGCGGAAGGCCAGCCAGTAGCAGTGCCATTCGTGCTACGTTGCGATTGTCTTCGCCGGCCTGGTTGGTATTACCTAAAATCACATCATCCAGCGCAGACCAGTCCAGTGTCTTGTGTCGTGCCATCAGTGCCTTGATAGGTTCGGCGGCAAGATCATCAGTGCGCACGGAGGAAAGGGCTCCACCATAGCGGCCGATGGGAGTACGAATATAGTCACAGATATAAGCGTTAGTCATAAATTGGCCTAAAGTTGATGGGCACCATCAAAGAAATGAATTTGTAGTGCGAAAGTGTCAACGTCATCTACACATCCCAGGTTGACCCGGCATTGGACGGGTGTGTTGTAGTAGACATACACGCCGCAGTTTTTACAGAAGGTAAAGGGAATGCCGAAATCACCCCACGTATAAGTATGAATGAAGTCTTCTCCCCGAATAAGTCGCAGATTTTTCTGCTCGATTTTCATTGAATGTACACAGGCCAGGCGTTTGCAAATTGAACAGTTACACCTCAGACCCTCGGTAATTTCCGGGGAGTCAAACTCAAATTCCACCTTGCCGCAATGGCACGCCCCTTTGTAGACTTTTTGCATGGCGCTTAACAGTCCTCCTGATACTTGGCCTCGGTACTCTGGGCGACTGCTTCTTTGGTAAACCCAGGCATAACTTTTTTCAATACCATGCCCTGCTCAGTAAAGTGGAATACAGCGCGATCAGTTATCAGGACATCAACGACATTTTTGGCTGTGAGTGGCAAAGTACAATGCCTTTTTACCTTGCTGTTGCCGTCCCGGTCGCAATGGGTCATGGTGACTATGAGTCGTTTGGCACCCGATGCAAGATCCATGGCACCGCCCACGCCCAGCAGAGGTTTGCCCGGTACCGCCCAGTTTGCCAGATTGCCGGCTTCATCCACTTCCAGTCCGCCCATCACTGCTACATCCACATGGCCACCCCGAATCATGCCAAAGGACGCCGCACTGTCAAAGTAGGAAGAGCCGGGCAGGGCAGTGACAGGAATCTTGCCGGCATTGACCGGATAATCCATGGCGCCGCCACTGTCGGGTTCAGGGCCTACCCCCAGCATGCCATTTTCCGTATGCATGATAATACCGTCATTGCTGCTGATCAGATCGGCCACCAGGGTAGGGATACCAATGCCCAGATTTACAATTTCACCGGCATTGAGCTCCTCCAGTACCGCTTGCGCCATTGCCATACGGGAGTCGTCGACTTTTTTATGACTGGCAGACACGGAGGCAGATGAGCCCAGGTCTTCTTCACTGGTGTGTGCCTGTACCAGGTAATCCACGAAACAGCCGGGCGTATGAATGGCATTCGGATCAAGACTGCCAACGGGTACTATTTCTTCTGCTTCCACAATCACCAGTCTCGACGCAGTCGCAGCGGCCTGATTAAAATTGTTTTCCGTCATGCGGTATTGCAGGTTACCAGCGGTGTCAGCTTTCCAGGCACGAATCAGGCTGACATCGCCTTTAATGGGTTCCACAAAGACCATTTCCTTGCCGTCAATAGTGCGTGTTTCGCGGCCCTGCGCCAGAGGCGTTCCGGCCGAGGTAGGGGTGAAGAAACCGCCAATACCAGCCCCCCCGGCACGGATAGCTTCGCCCAGTGTGCCCTGGGGTAATAATTCAACTTCAATGCGGCCATCCTGAACCGCGGCCACCGCTTCTGGGTTACTGGTAAAAAAGGAGCCTATGGCTTTTTTGAGTTGACCATTGCGTAACAGGCGTCCACCTCCTAATCCGGGTTCGCCCACGTTATTGCCAACATAAGTGAGATCTCTGGCATCGGTCTCAGCGATAGCATGCAGTAGATGGACCGGGTTGCCGGTCATGCCGAAACCGCCGACAAGCAGGGTGTCGCCATTATTAATAAGAGTGGCGGCTTTTTCGGGGGAAATTTGAGGGACTGTTTTCATGATGCATTCCTGAGTATTCAGCTAATTGTACAGAACACCTAAAAGCACACAAATGCAGTGATGATTATTTAATGCCTGTTTGTTTCTCTGTCTTGGTCTCGGCCTCTGCCTGTTCCCCGCGTCTGCGTTGATCGGCTCGCTGTAGAGCAATTCGAATGGAAGGCTGCTGTTCCATTACTTCCTCTACATCCTTGCGATCAAGCACGTAGAAGGTACAGGGCGTTACACTGGTGACGGTGATCTCGCCCATCTGATATGTTTTACATAGCTTTCTGGCCTGCAGGACCGGTTCAGGCTTTATAGCTTCGGCGCTAACAACATGTTTAGTGGCTTCGACCATGATTTTTCCTCTGGCGCTTATTCTATAGATAAATCAGCAGAGTGCTGAAAATCAGCCGGCTTTTAATGCTAACGGCTTGATAAATATCAAATAAAAAACGGCTTGAGCCTGACAATCAATGTCAGGCTTAAAATCTGGGGAAAAATGTAATGAGTGCCAGTGCTGTTGAATATACCCGTTCGCTATTGTCCGCAGACAATTTTTACTCCTGACTATATTCTTCGCACTCAAAGGGGAGTATTTCCACCCCCGGGACATGAATCCATTTCTTGTTCAAAGTGACGGGTTCGGTGAAGTTGACTGGATCTGTAATCACCATTTCATAATCCAGCATGCTGCCCTCTTCGATAGCGGTAAAGCGTTCAGTGATCGATGCCTGCGTGCTCAGGGGAATGCCGGCCTGATCGAACCAGGGCCAGTTGATATGGTCGGTGTTGGCTACCAGCGTGTCATTGTCCCAATAGCCTGTTGAATAACCCAGCGGCGAGAAGGGTGTGTTCTGTGGCGCAGACTCCTGGTCAATGTGAATAGTGCGCATCAGGTCATATTCCTCGATACGTAAAACCACATTGTCACCATCGCGAATAATCTCCATCGGCAGTGGCTGCTCCATGATTAAGGGCATGCCTTTGGGGGTACAGTTATTGGTCGGGTTGTCGGTAGCCGGATTGAAGTTGGCCAGTACCTGTCTTGCGGCCGCAGTCATCGGATAGTTGTTCAGGTCATAGTTGCGATTAATGGATTCCGGAAACAAAAAACCATCGGCGCCGGTAAAGGTCCACATTCGGAACAGGCCCAATTCCGGTCGGCTACGGTCACCCTCGGTGCGAAAACGATAGGAAAAATCACCGATAAACTGATCCTTGAATTTCGCCTCGGCGCCGGTCTGCATGACAAATTCCCGGCCATCGGGAAGCAGTACATTGGTGGCAAAGGCTTCCTGCCTGCCGGTGAGTGGAGGCCACGCCGCAACCCGAATAGTCATCCCGACAGAGATGGCGTCGCGGGGAATTCCGGCACGCTGCATCAGGGTGGGCGAGCCACTCTCCAGATCCCATTCAATGGTCTCGCCATTGTCATCCATGGTTTCAAGAAAGATATGAACATGGGGGTTTTGCCAGTGAATATTGGTCACAATGCCTTCGATTTCCATGGAACTGCTGTTATCAAAACGCCCGAAAAAGCTGTGATGGGCCTGTAGCAGGCCTGGCAGGAGCAGGGCAATGAGAAGAAATAATTGGTGACCGGGCTTCATGACAAATTCTCAGTATCAGTGAATAGCCATCATGATACTTAAGAACCTGAGTTTTTATAAGACTATGCCTGTTAAGATCCTGGCGGATGAAAAACTGACGGTTTACGGCCATTAAACAGGGGGAATATGAATTTTTCCTGATTTATGCTTATCACCTCAATAAAGTGATATCGCTATGATATCCTGCCAGCACTTTTTGGTGGGCGACAGTTTGATAAAGAAAATTAATCCTGTTTTATTGCTGGTAGTGTTGAGCATTCTGGTGTTTCTGCTCAGGAAATTCCTGTTTCCTGACTATTCCGATGCGGCACTGATTGGCTTTTTTGAACAATTACTGTCTACTTTCGGGGTGCTCAGTATTGTCTATCTGCTGCTGCTCTATTTTTTCTGTTCTTTCTTTTTTATCCCCATTCTTATTCCGCTGAATATCGTCTGTGGCGCCCTCTTTGGTCCGTTTCTGGGTTCTGTGGTCAGCCTTGCAGGGATTCTGGTAAGTTGTGTCGCCTCGACGATCTCCGTGCGTTATGTATTCAAGGGCATGGCAAAACTGGCGGGCGGGCACAAAGAGGTGAAAAAATTTCTTAGTCAAATAGATCGCTATGGATTTATTGTAGCGATCATCGTGCGTCTTACGTTTTTCGTACCCTACCTTTTACAGAATATAGTTCTTGCCATGACTACTATCAGACTGGATAAACTGCTGCTATTGACCTTGTTCGGAGCCATGCCGGGAGTCATCAGTTACAGTTTTCTGGGAGCCGGGCTGGTGAGCTTTGATGATGCCGGGACTTACGGGCTTTATTTGCTGGTGCCGGCAACGCTTCTTGCCCTGGTAACCTTGTTTATCAATACTACATGGCGTCAAATTGGCATTGGTCGCAATCAGGACTGACGGTATAAAAGTTGCAAGTCACAAGTCACAAGAAAAAAGAAAAAAGAAAAAAGAAAAAACATATAGAATTGCGGTAGATAATTTATTTAAGGTTGGGGGGGTTATGAAAGTGATACTGAATATTTTAGTGGGGGTTGGGGTTCTGCTTGGCAGCGTTGCTACTGTTGCGCAGGAAGATCTGGTGGCTGCGGCTTATGCAGGTATCGCGCAAATTGGCAAGCAGTGGAACGGTCAGGTGAATGCGGCTACCCAGGCCTTGTATACACCTCTGCAGAAGGAAGTTGGCTCACAGGGGCTAACGGTGCACAGTGATATTGCCTATGGCGATCATCCCTCACAGACCTTTGATCTTTGGGTCAGTGATGCCGGTTTCAGGGAAGGTGGCCCGGTGCTGATTTATTTTCATGGCGGCGGCCTTACCGGAGGCGACAAGGTCAGCGCGGCCACGGATAACCTGATCTACAGTAATGTGGGCAAGTTTGCTGCCCGAGTCGGGGGCATTGGTATCAACGCCAATTACCGCCTGGCACCGGAAGCCAGCTGGCCCGATGGCGCGGTTGATCTGCGCATGATCATCGAGTGGGTTCAAGCCAATATTGACGAATTCGGCGGCAATCCTGAGAATATCACCATCATGGGCAATTCAGCCGGCTCCACGCATGTGGCAACCTACATGTTCCATGAACCTTCCCAGTTAGCCGATGGTCCTGGCGTAAAAATGGCCATACTCAGTTCCGGCGGGTTTGCGGCAGGCACGCCAGCTTATTACGGCGCCGATGCTACGCTTGCAGCCGAACGTGCCCCCCTTGGCCTTGTTGACTCTTACCAGGGGGAGCAAATTCCCGTGTATTTGTGGAGCGCTGAATACGACCCGGCCAATATCGAAACCAGTGTTGCCCAGATGTATGCAAAGCTGTGTCAGAAGTATTCAGACTGCCCCATGTATACCCAGTGGCAAGGTTACAATCATGTGTCACACGTCATGAGTATTGATAGTGCGGATACGACGATCACCAATGCAATGATTCGTTTCTATCATGATGTTATTGGGGAATAAACAACAGTCACAAGTCACATGTATCAAGAGACAAGAGACAAGCAACCACTCTCTCGGGCTTCAACGCTTTTCTGTAGGTCGGATAAGGACCGCAGGGACGCATCCGACAAGGCGACTAATTTAGTCGCCTTTTTTGCGACTTGCGACTTGCGACTAGAACGCCCTTATCGGGTCTTCGCCGTTCCAGTTTTGCGCGGCTTGATAGAAGCGCGTGAATGCTGCATCCATTTCCGGGGCTGCCGGGATCAATTCGATAAATCCGGGCTCGTTTTTGCCGTCGTCCATATAGCGTACTCTGCCACCACCCACATCAGCCGAAAAGGCTTCCGAGAATCCTCGTGCCTGGTAGGCTTGTGATTCCGCGAGGGTATCATCCACCGCAATGCCGATATGATGAAAACCATAACCCCGTTTTTCGATAGTCTCTTTATAGACTGAGGGGTAATCGTCTTTGGGTTGTATTAGTTCGATGTTCATATGGCCGGCAAAAGACATGGCGATAGCTACGTCGGACCGGGCCTGCTCTCCACGATAGATCTGGTCAGGGCCGGTAAAGCTGTCCAGCAAAAACCAGGGCCCGGTTTTGCCATCCATGATCCACCAGTTCATCGCTGCCCTGATGTCCTCGACTACATAGGCCATCTGCATGATCTGCCCGGTTTTCTGTCCAAAACCAAATTCGGCCATTTTATTTTCCCCCGGTGTGGTTTGCTAATTGCTGTCTTAAGGTACCAGTTCGCTATTGATAGGGTCAGGTATCACACAGCCATCGACCCGGGCACATTCCTGTTGCAGGTATTGTGCGGTTTCAAAGAAAGGCAATGGTGGCGTGTCATTATAGGCTGGGGCATAGCGAGCCATGGCCAGATCAAAAGGTGTGCTGCCGGCATCATCAACCACCTGTTGTTGGGCGCCATTTTCAATAAGAAAACGAGCGACTTCTGTCCAGCCCTGTTTGGCAGCGCCATGCAATGCTGTCTGCCCATGGATAACCACTTCGCCCTCGTTGGCGGGGTGCGGTGTCTTGTCGCGCTGATAATCGACAACGCTTACTCCTGGTGGCAATGCCGGATCACCGGATAAGGCATTAATGTCAGCGCCGGCATCCAGTAACTGTTGAATAGCGTCAATGCTTTGCTGTTGCGTACGAAAAGCGCCCCGGGTTGGTGAGGAAGTATGACCAATGCCAGCCACAATCATCATCGGTGTCTGGCCTTCCTTATTTGGCAGATCCGGCAGAGCACCGTATTCCAGCAACAGTTGTGTACTTTCCAGGTCGCCCCCTTTTACCGCACGCATCAGTGGTGTAGCTCCGGTGGTAAGGACTTTGTCGGAACCGCGATCATAGATGGCGTTGCGTAAAGGCGGTACCAGTTTTAGCTGGATATTCGGATTGGCGCCGCGCTCAAGCAGCATGGCCGCAATGTCATGGCCGCTGATGAGATCGCTACTGGGAATATCAGGTCGACCGCCAATTGGCAAGGTGTGCAGATCAATGGCGTTAAACAGTGGGGTACGGCCATAGATATCCCATTTATTTACATCGGCACCAGCGTCTATCAGCGCTGCAGCCGTGGCAAAGTGTTGATTCAACAGCGCAACGTTTAATGGCGTGACCCGTTCCGGATCGTGGATATCAGTATCGGCGCCAGCCTCGGTCAACACGCGAACGCATTCGGTACACCCTTCGCGGGCTGCAAAGTGCAAGGCGGTAAAACCACCCCTGTTGTAGGTCAACGGACGCGGTTCGTTAAGAATGGTGCGATCCCACTGCCTGACAATACTGGTGTGGTTAACGTCAGCTCCATGGCGAATCAGCAGGGCAATCATCTCGGGTTGCTGCTGGGCGGCGGCCCAGAGCAGGGCGGTTTGTCCGCCCCATTGTTCTACTGCATCTACCTGGGCGCCGTTGGCAAGTAATAATTCTGCTGCCTGTAGTTGTCCGGCGCGGGCTACATTCATCAGCGGTGTTTCTCCTTCCGGGTTACGCCAATTGGCGTCTGCGCCATGGGCCAGCAGAATTTCGAGGACATCTGTGGCGCCTGTTATGGAAGCCTCCAGAATTGCCGAGGAACCATAGTCATTGCTCACGTTGGTTTCAGCGCCGGCAGCGACCAGAGCCGCGACCAGCTCGGCATCGCCCAGATAGGCTGCATACATCAAGGCGGTAGTGCCATCTGCCTGGGTTGCATTTACATCGCCTCCACTGGCAATACTTTGCATCGCCAAATCAGCCTGGTTGTTGGCTACCAGCGTAACAATATCGTTGTCCGCCATAGCGGAGAAGACGGGAGATAAAAGAATGATAGAAAGCCGGAGTAGTCTTTTCATGCCTGTATTTTCTTATATATGTGTATTGGGTGATTGGCTAAAAATGCAGATAGTCTGCCTGTTCAAGTTTCACGAGTTTAGCAGAAAATTCCACTGCATTGGATTACTTGCTGATAGTGAAATGATGGACAGATTTGCGAGCTATAGGAAATTACATTAAGTTGCCATTTCTGGCCCTGATTGTTGCAATCCATTGGCAAGCTCAGGGAATCAAGTATTTCCTTAATACTCACAAAAAATATTAGGGGTACTAATTAAAACAGGAGTTATCAATTATGTCTGAACCAAGAGCCAACCCCCTGCTGGAGTCCGGCAAGCCGCTTTTTTTTAAAGTAGCCAACGCCGAAGTGACAGGGTTCAAGGCGCCGGAAAATCGACTGGGTGAAGCGGTCAGGCTTTGTGTCCGTTCATTGTCTGTGATGCAGAAAGAGGCGCTGGTAGTCTCGGCCCGCACCGGCAATGTCTGGCGTCTGGCCAGTGATGAAGGCGCCTATCTTGATGGCCTTGATGCGGCCCCATGTCCGCTGTCCTTTTTGACCACTGGCATGGTCTGTTCCTATATGAATGAAATTCTTGCCCTGGCCAAACAGCGCGGCATTGATATCAACAATATTCGTCTGGTTCAGGATAATTACTACACCATGAAAGGCTCTGCACTCAGAGGCACCATGATTGGTGGCGCAAAAGATGTGGAGCTGGATGTCCAGATTGATTGTGATGCCGACCATGAAGCGATCAATGGCCTGGTGGTTGATGCAGTAGCGGCATCTCCATTGAACGGGCTCATGCGTGGTGCCAAGGAAAGCCTGTTTACCCTGTGCCATAACGGCGAAGAAATCGAACCCGCAAAAGCCTTGCCAGTTGGACGGCCTGCTGAAGCGGATCCCGGCGATCACTTCGATGCTGCCATGCCAACCAGTGATGACTGGTCTGGTCTGCTTGTTAAAGGCGGTATCACGCCAAAAACTGGAGAAAGCGTGACGCTGGCGGGTGATAGTCTGAAAGAAGAGCAGGATCGAATTCTGCATGTTCGAGGCATCTGTACACTGCGCGAAGACGGCGTAAAGCAGGTTGAACAGCATTTGTTTAATCCCCATGGCTCCATTTTTCATTTTCTATGCGATGAAGCGCCAGTCAATGGCGGCAAGGGTCTGGCCCCTGATGCGGTAAGTTATATCAGTGCCGGTATTGGTTTCTGCTTCATGACCCAGTTTGGTCGTTATGCCAAAATTGTCAAAAAGGATTTGCAGGAATACCGGATTATTCAGGACACCCATTTTTCACTGGGCGGTGCCAGCGGCGGAACCGGGAAAGCAGGAACCGCAGACCCGATAGAAACCCATGTGCATCTGGTCAGCGGGGAGGATGATGAGTTTGCCCGCACTATTCTGGATATGTCCGAGCAGACCTGTTTCCTGCATGCTTTCTGCAAGGCTGACCTGAAAACCAGGCTGTCCATTGAGCCTTTTCAGCAAGGGTGAGGGCTAAGAAATAGCTATAGAAAATAATAATATTCAGTTTTAATGATTTACCTGGGACTGGGGGAAGTAAATGAAAAACATGGTTAACAAACTCGTTCACGCAGCGATCATGCTGCTTTTCTCAACTCTGCTTCAGGCCCAGCCTGGACCAAGGGCGCAGTTGCCGGACGTAGTTCCGCCACCCCAGCGTTTCGCGACTTCCACTGCCCATTATGAATATTTGTATAACAGCCATAATGGAGGCACTTCCCATAGCTATGATAGCGTGCCGAAGTGGGAGGGTTTGTGGTCTGCACAAGGGAATAACAGCGGCAACCAGCTATTTCTGGAGTCGCTGGATGGCAGCCCCATTGGTCCCTTTGGTGAAGGTGAGAATGTGGTGATAAAAGAGGGCGTACTGACGCCGGAATACGAAGCCGCATTCCAGTATCGACGGGATCTTGGCGTAGACTATGACCGCCTGACCTCATGTGAGCCTGCCGGCATGCCACGCTGGTTGCTCGAACCTTACGTGCGGGAATTCATCAATACACCAAGCCAGTCCTGGTGGACCAATGATCTGGGTAATGACACGCGTCGAATCTACATTAACCAGGAACACAAGAATATTGACGGTACCCATTATGCTGCTGGCGATTCCATCGGCTTCTGGGTGGATGATATGTTGATCGTGCATACCGTTGATATTTATCCATCGGATTATTTCCGTGGTACGCCACCAACCAGCAACCAGTTTGAAACTGTGGAAGTCTGGCGTATGGAAACACTGAACAACGGTACCAAACGACTGGTCAATAATGTCACTTTTTATGATGAGCTCAGTCTGGTTGAACCGATAACGGTGGTATACACTTTTCGGCCACGGCAAGACCTTCAAGCTCTTGGTTTCAGGATGCGTTACTGGGAGTGCGCCCAAAATGACAATACCTACCTGACGTTTGACGACGAGGGTAGACCTTCAACCCAGTATCGCTTGCCGGGAGAAGATGGCTATGTGGATCCGCGCGGCAATGATCGGCTGCGTAATCCTGATCTGCCCGCGGGACTGGTAGGACAGGAAAAAAGTCCTATTTTTAATGATGATGTCCAGTAAGCGCCGGGATATCAAAGGAGTCCAGAAATGAAAACAACAATAAAAATTTTAACCGTGGCGGCTTTTCTGATGATCACAGGTCTGGAAAGTGCCATGGCTCATCACAGTTTTGCCATGTTTGACCGTTCCCGCGAAGAGTTTCTGACAGGCACAATAAGACGCTGGGCATTTAACAGCCCCCATATTGCCCTGTACATGGAAACCGAGGATGGCACACTTTACAGCCTGGAAGGGGCTGCACCGCCATCAGTGATGTCTCGTTCTCCCAGCATGAACGGTTTCACGTTTCAGCCCGGGCAGACGGTAAGCGTGGTCTATTGTCCACTTCATGACGGCCGCCCTGGTGGCGCGTTGGGTTATATCATCGATGCCCAGGGAACTTTCTACTCTCCCAATGATGGTGGCTGTGGTCCAAGTCCGGACTGGGAAGAATGGGTTAAACAGGGATATACCTCGCGTGCCGAAGCTGAAGCAGCTCAATAGTCCTGTGAATTTATCATCAACACTTTTTCCTGTGAACCGATTGTGGACATGCTTGTCTGTTCTTGCCGTTATACTTGTTGTTACTACGAGCTCCTCAAGTCTGGCACAACATGAAACCGGCGCTGATCTGCTTGGTGGTGAACGCGCCTTTCGGGATTACTGTGCCAACTGTCATGGACCTGACGGTGATCTGATAAGTCAGGTGGATCTGGGGCATAACAATTTTCGTCAACCTTATTCGGATGAGGAAATTGCCGGCATTATCATGAATGGCATTCCCAATACTCCCATGCCGCCAACACCGAGAGTCACTGAAGAACAGGCTTATATGCTTGTTGCTTATCTGCGCAGTCTGGGGGAACGCGATAATGGCGCGCTCAGCGGCAATATTGCACGGGGCAAAACGTTGTATGAGGGCAGGGGTAAATGTATGGACTGCCATATGATCAATGGCAAGGGGTCAGTGCTCGGTCCTGATCTGAGCAGTATTGCGTTGGTGAGATCGGCGGCGGAGCTTGAGCAGTCGCTGCTTGAGCCCGATAGCGAAGTGCAGCCCGGAAACCGGTTTTATTCAGTGCAGACGTCGAATGGGGAAATGGTTTCCGGTCGCCTGCTTAATCATGATGCCTTTACTGTCCAGATGCTCGATAGCAATGAAAGACTGCGCTCATTTGAAAAGAGCCAGCTGGTTTCATTTGGTTTTAGCAATCCGGATATGCCATCACTGGCTACAGGCTACACGCAACAGGAGATTGCCGATCTGGTGGTTTATCTGTCGACGCTGCGGCGGGGAGCTGCGCAATGAAAAAATATTGTCTGTTATTTCTTGCTGCGCTGCTGATAAGCGAAGCGGGTTTATCACAAGTCAGTTTTGACGACATATTAAGCGCTGACAACGACGCCAACTGGCTCAGCTATTCACAAAATCTTTTTAACCAGCGTCATAGCGGTCTTGATCAGGTCAACACCGGCAATGTCGCCGAGCTTGAATTGCAGTGGGTGTGGCAGGCCCGATCACTGGAGAAATTTGAAGCCACGCCTTTGGTCGTGGATGGTGTTCTGTATACCGTGCAGGCTCCCAATGACGTCATTGCTCTTGATGCGGCGACAGGCAGAATATTCTGGACCTATAACCATGAACCGGCACCGGCACGAACCTGTTGCGGGCGGGTTAACCGGGGTCTGGCGATACTTGGCAATACTTTGTTTATGGGAACGGTAGATGGACGTTTACTGGCGCTTGATGCGCGCAGTGGCAACCTTATCTGGAACACTGAAGTGGCCGATGCCGATGCGCTGTATTCCATCACCATGCCGCCCATGGTAGTTGAAGATAAAGTCTATATTGGTACGGCCGGTGGCGATCTCGGCATTCGCGGTTATGTGGCTGCCTATGACGTCAACACTGGCGCAGAAATATGGAAGACCTATACCATTCCCGGCCCCGGTGAACCTGGCCATGAATCCTGGTCCGGTGATTCCTGGATGACCGGGGGCGCTGCTATCTGGAATGCCGGCGCCTATGATCCAGAAGCGAATCTGGTGTACTGGGGAACTGGTAATCCGGCGCCTGACTGGGATGGCCGTACAAGGCTTGGTGATAATCTGTACAGTGACAGCGTGGTGGCCTTTGATGCAGACAGCGGAGAAATAAAATGGCATTACCAGTTCACGCCCCATGATGAAATGGACTACGATTCCACTCAGGTACCGGTTCTGGTGGACCGGCAATGGGAGGGGCGCCTGCGCAAACTTATGTTGTGGGCCAATCGTAATGGGCTGATGTATGTACTGGACCGCGTGACTGGTGAATTCCTCCATGGCAAACCCTATGTCAACGTTAACTGGATGAGCGGTTTTGATGAATCGGGACGTCCGATTCGTGCGCCTGGCATGGTGCCTTCAGTGGAAGGAACGGTTATCCGTCCCCATGTGCATGGTGCCATCAACTGGGCGCCTACAGCTTACAGTCCAAAGCATGATCTTTATTATGTTGCCCATTGGGAAGATTCGGGCATCATGGCTATCGAGGGTCAGTTTCCCCAGGCACTGGGTGTGAACCGACGCCAGACCACCATGGGCGATGTCGCGCTGGAACCTTTCCTGAATAACAATGAGGAAGCCTGGGGCGTCATTCGTGCCTATGATCCGGACACCCTGGATGCGGTGTGGGAATTTGATCTGGGTAATATTACCTGGGGCGGGGTACTCTCGACTGATGGTGATATTGTTTTTGGCGGTGGTAAGGACGGTTACTTCGTGGCGCTGGATGCCAGCAGTGGTGAACTGCTCTGGAAAGCCAACCTTGGCGGGCAGGTAAATGCGGCGCCCATGTCCTATGCTGTTAATGGTAAACAGTATATTGCGATTGCTGCAGGCACTGCACTGTTTACTTTTGCACTGCCTAAATAAAAAAGAAGTAAGAACAGAGTTCGATCTAATCACCATGGAAATTTTTTTAAAGCGCTTGTCCTCTCAACTACTTTCTCTTGTTGCGCTGTTTGCATTGTCTTTTATGCACTCGCTTACCAGCCTGGCACAGGGTGCTGAAGCGCAAAACAGTGTCATCCCTGAACGCATACAGCTGGTGATTGATGGCCATAATCTGCCACCTTCCAGTTTCAGTTTTTATGTTCAGGAAGTGGGCCAGGATAACCCCGACCTGTCTGTTAATGCCGACCTTCCGATGAACCCGGCATCAGCAATCAAGACCCTGACTACATTTGCAGCACTGGAATCATTAGGACCAGCTTTTACCTGGCAGACTGAACTGTATGCCCTTGGGCCCATTGAAAATGGGGTGCTCAGGGGAGACCTGCTCATGAAAGGCGGTGGCGATCCCTTCCTGGTTGAAGACCAGTTGCGTGCCATGTTGAAGTCTCTGCAACGTGCTGGTGTTGAACACATCACCGGCAACCTGGTGCTGGATGGATCCTATTTTGATGCGTCTGTGGAAGAAGGAGAACTCATCGATAACCAGAATGGGCGCGCCTACAATACCGATCCCAATGCCATCATTGCCAACTTTCAGGCCATGACCTTTTTCTTTTACCCCCATGCCAATGGCCGGGATGTCATCATTCACACCGATCCCCGCTTACCCAATGTCAAAATCAGTAACCGCCTGCGTCAGGTCAATCGATCCTGTGGTGGTTACCAGCGCGGAATCAGTTTCAATTTAAATCCTGATGATCCCTCTGAAGTGATTTTTGAAGGACAGTTTCCCTCTCGCTGCTCACGTTATCAAATGGTCAGGGAAGTTCTGGATGCGCCGGATTATACTTTCGGCCTGTTTAAGGAATTGTGGTCGGAACTGGGTGGGCAGCTGGGCGGCGATTTGCGTCGTGGGGCCGTTCCGGATGAACTTGATCCCATCGTGATCTGGAACTCAGTGCCCATGTCGGACGTTATCAAGTCCATTAATAAATTCAGTAATAATCTGATGACCCGACATTTGTTATTGACCCTGGGTGCTGAAGTTCTGGGGCCGCCGGCTACGGTGGAAAAAGGCATTGAGGCAATCAATAATTATCTGGAATTGAAAAGCCTCGACTCCAAACAATTGTCGTTGAGCAATGGTGCTGGACTTTCAAGAGATACCCGCATTACGGCAGTACTGCTTAACGAAGTCATGCAAAGTGCCTGGGCCAGCCCCTATATGCCAGAGTATGTAGCGTCGTTACCGCTCAATGGCATGGACGGCACCATGCGCAACCGGGCACGTGGATCGAAGATGTCTGGCCGCATGCATGTAAAAACCGGCTCCCTTGATGAAGTGTCGGCAGTAAATGGTTTTGTCTATTCACAAAGTAACCGGGTTTTTGCAGTAACGGGTATGGTGAATCATGAGCTGGCTGATCGAGGCCCGGGCACTGAGTTACTGGATGCGCTGCTGATCTGGACTTATTTACAATAAGGTGGAATTAGAAATATGAAGAAAACAATAACGCTGCTTTTTATCCTGCAACTTATTGCCTGTGGTGGGCAGGAAGACAGTAACAGTCCTGACAATCTGCAAGTGGATGCTCCAGTCACCGAGTCGGCAACAGATGAAATGGCAATCTCTCTCAAACCTTTGCCCGGTTTGGACGATGTTGTTCCAGTACTGACGCAAAAATCTACGCTGTTGATGCAAACTGGAACCGGTGAGATTGTTATCGAAATATATCCCGAAGCTGCTCCCAATGCGGCGGCGCGATTTCTGGAACTTGTTGAGGCAGGGTTTTACGATGATACTCCGGTGTTTCGTGTAGTCCCGGACTTTGTTGCCCAGTTTGGCATCAACTGGCGCGATAATTATCCTTTGTGGCAGGACAACAACTTTAATGATGATCCCAGTTTATTTGCGCTGGAACGCGGCACCCTGGCTTTTGCCAAGGCCGGTCCGGATACCAACTCCACGCAGGTATTTATAAACTACATAGAGAACAACAGGCTGGCGGAACCGCGTTACAACTTCACGGTTTTTGGCAAAGTAGTGTCGGGAATGGAAGCAGTGGATGCCTTTATCCCGGTAGGCGACCCGGGCGGTGGTCTGGATCAGGCGCGCTTGTGGAATGATGGTGCTGCCTATCTGGACTCCCTGACTACCAAACCCGTTATGATCGAGACGGTAAGTATTGTTGGTGCGAATGTTTCACCCTGATTGAATCCTGCTCAACCCTGGCTATTTAAACTCTCTTGGATAGCTAACAGTGCTTCGGCTTCACCGGGTCTTGCAGTAATGGTAGAAGGTTTCAGTGCCAGCAGCTGTTTGAAGGTTGTTGCGCCCGGACAACTCTCATAAAAAGTTGCCAGTGCTTCAAAATCATCAAGACTGACCTTGCCATTGAAGGTCAGTCGAATCATATCGAGTGCCTCCCATAACACCGCGTCGGCAACCATTACTTCACGATCATTCATGGTATTCAGCCAGCCCCATTGTTGCAGTGTCTGGTTAACAGTCGCCAAATGCATTTGCAGCCGTCTTTTAAAAACAGCTGTAGTTTCAGCAACGTCGGTACCCGGATGAAAAATATCGCACCAGATCAAATTGATGCAGGGCGTCAGTAAATCAAGAAAAGCGCTGGAAGTAAGCATGGCATGCTGTAAACGCGTCGTTTCATCCAGCTGAGCGTTATCCCCGAGTTTTTCCTGGATAAAAGCGAGAATGACCAACACTTCATTGATCATCATATCGTCCCATTGCAACGCCGGGAGTTTCTGAAAGTCGCCGCTAACAGCCCTGTTACTGCGAATGTCTGGCCAGTTGGAATTATCAGCATTGAGCCTGATGCGGTCATCACTGAAGGGAATATCGCGCTGAGTGAGCAGACCACGAATAAATTGTCCGCGTCCACGCACGTCAAAGTAGTGCAGAGTAATTTCGGTGTAAGCAGGCATCTGGAGCTTCCTTTTAGTGGCATGCAGTAAGGTATTAGCATTTACACGGGCTTCCGGGATATTTTAATAGAATTATCAGATGGGAGACAGCAAACTCAATAATGGATTGCTCTCTCATAAAGCCATGTCCGCCAGCCGAATATTTGCAGGGCAAGGAGTAAGTCCATCTGTAGCATGGATATGGTTATTTCATTGATTGTATTTTTCCAGCGTGCGCCCGGATAAGTCCTGAAATCGGCACTACTAATTATCAAATTCGCCACTATAATTGCCCCCTTCTTTTATTCGCACCCTGAACGACTCGCGGTGTATTTAACACGGGACTAAGTGTGAAATCTGATTTGATCAAAATGGCCCTGGTATTGGGTTCACTTAGCTGGATAGGACCGTTTGCAATTGATATGTATTTGCCGGCGATGCCTGTTATTGCTGAAGACCTGCAGGCATCAGTCTCTGCATCCCAGGCAACACTGATGTCATTTTTTATTTCCTTCGGTGTCAGTCAACTGGTCTATGGTCCGGCTTCCGACGTGTTTGGGCGCAAGCCGCCACTGTATTTTGGCCTGGTGGTGTTTGCCCTGGCGTCTATTGGCTGCGCCATGTCACCGACCATTAACTGGCTTATAGCGATGCGCTTCGTGCAGGGGATTGGCGCAGCGGCGGTAATGTCGATTCCGCGCGCGGTTATTCGTGACTGTTATACCGGAAATGAGGCGACAAGGTTAATGTCTACCATCATGATCATTATTGCTATTTCACCGATGTTTGCGCCCTTGCTGGGTAGCGCGGTGATTATTCCCTTTGGCTGGCGTGCAGTGTTTGTGGCGGTTTCCCTGGCCTCTATAGTTGGTTTTCTGATGACCCGTTTCGGACTCAGGGAAACCCTGAAGTCGGAGAACAGAAGTCCTTTTAAGCTCAGTCGCATGATGAATGCCTTTGGTATTCTGTTTCGCGATACCCATTACATGGGGCTTACCCTGATTGGCGGTATGGGCATGGGCAGCTTTTTTGCTTTCCTGGCAACCAGTTCGTTCCTCTACATGGATTATTATGGGCTGACTTCTTTTCAGTACAGCCTGGCGTTTGCCTTGAATGCTTTTGGCTTCTTTGCTGCCAGCCAGCTTGCCGCAACACTGGAAGCCCGCTTTGGCACTATTAATGTAATCAAGTGGGCTGTGGCTGGCTACTGCTTCTTTGCCTGCCTGCTGTTTAGTGTAGTAATGCTGGGCTTTGACAGTTTTCCTCTGCTGGTAGGCTTACTACTGGTGACTTATGCTTTTCTGGGATTGATATTACCTACCTCAATGGTTCTGGCGCTTGAGGATCATGGACCGATTGCTGGCACAGCTGCATCTCTGGGTGGGACATTACAGATGGTTATTGGCGCTATCAGTATCGCCATTGTCAGTGCGGTATTCAACAATACGCCGGTGCCACTGGTTGTTGCGATCGCCATCTGCGGTGTGATCGCCGCCACCCTGTCAGTGTTTGCTTTAAAAAAACCACAGGTCTTGCAGGAAGCGTAATTCAATAGTAAAAGTGCTGCAGAATTTAAGCTGCATATTCTGCTTGTTAATCGCTGGTCAGCGTTAACAGAATGTCGGCAAACCAGGCGCAGTTAAGTCCCAGTGCCTCGTCAACTTCCAGGTCTCTGGTGCCCACATCCAGTCGCGCTGAATGAATGCCGAGCAAGGTCCAGGGTAATTCCGAGTTTAAATTTTCCTCTTCGACTTTCGATTCATCCCGTGTGACTACGGGTGCACCGCTCATACCGCGATGGGTTCGTGCGTCTGTCAGAAAATAGCCATTGCCCTGAAAGCGCATACTGAAAGAGGACGCATTAATCGCGCGTCTGGCAACTGGCAAGTGATGCAGGGTGTCGTGAAAGCCCAGGGGAAAGCCTATGATCAGCATTTCCGTTCCAATTTCTATTCTTTCAATCGAATCGTGTAAATGGGCAGGGGTGAAAGCGAAGTAGGTAGCGGTATCTGGCAAGTTGTTGCGCTCAATTTCTATCACTGCTACATCAATATCCCCGGCACTGTCTGATCCCTGACGCCAGACGCTTTCTCCGTCATTAAACAGGAGGATGGAAAACACAGAAGACTCGGCAAGGTTTTCCGGATTGTTATGGATTTCCAGCTCGATTCTATTGGGGTGGTGATCGCTGGGTTCATCCACCAACACATGGCGACTGGTCACCAGAAAAAGTTTTTCATCGCGCTCAAAGAAAAACCCGCTCGCTTTAGTGAGCAGGTGTTCATGTTCGTAGGTGGAAATTTGCAGGGTGCTTAACAGCAGGGGTTCAATCATGATGGAGAAGACTATGCCGGATTTTCAGATTATTTTATAGCGCTATTTTAAATGACCCGGACGGAGCTGCAATACTATTGATGAAATGGCAGGAAAGAAAATTCATGTTATGCCGTTGCACGAACTTAGGATCCTGCTGTTGAATGTCGAAAATTGTAGGCAAATAATAGTCAATGCAGTTTGCTTGCACATGTGTTAGAGTGCGCGCCATCAGTGCAGTAAAGAAGCTGTTCTGATGTGAATATTATAAAGGTCAGTAAATGAAGATTAGCTTCAGATTTACTGATGCGGTATTACCCTCCCTGATTCTTGTGCGGCCCTCTAAAGGCATGCCATAAGCCTGCTTTCTAATTTTCTCAACACAACCATTGCTGCCGTTACTTTTATGTATGGCATTTTTCTATGGCGTGTCCCATGGTCTTTCCATGGTATGTCCATGAAAAGTCATGGCAATTGCCATGCTATTTTTCCAGCGCCCGGTAGGGTTAACTTACTTTTTGCGACGGGAAAGCAATACCATTAATTATAAGGCTTATAGTTAATCAGTAGCCTATTGTTACTTGCTATAAAAGCCCGTTAAGAGTCAGAAATTTTATGAGTGAAACACAACAATTTAATACCCTTGGTCTAAGTGATTCCCTGTTAAGTGCGATACAGGCACAGGGCTATACACAACCAACTCCGATCCAGGCCAAAGCCATTCCGGCGGTGCTTGATGGAGAGGATGTTATGGCAGCAGCACAGACCGGTACCGGTAAAACGGCGGCGTTTGTACTGCCAATTTTACAAAAGCTGAGCAATTCAAAGCCTGTCGCCAGTGGCATGGTAAAAGTACTGATCCTGGTGCCAACACGTGAGCTTGCGGCTCAGGTGCTGGAAAGTGTCATCACTTATGGTGATAACGAAAAAATTAAAGCCTGCGCTGTTTTTGGTGGCGTTAATATTAATCCGCAATTACAACGCGTACACAAGGGCGTTGATATTCTGGTGGCAACGCCGGGACGTCTTCAGGACTTGATTGATCGCAGGGCGGTTTCACTGCAGTCACTGGAAATCCTGGTACTGGATGAAGCAGACAGAATGCTGGATATGGGTTTTATTCATGCCATTCGCAAGATTCTGAAACTGGTTCCGCAGCGTCGACAGAACCTGATGTTTTCTGCCACCTTTTCGCCGGAAATCAGAAACCTGGCAAAAACCATTTGCCACAATCCGGTGGAAATCGAGTCGGCACCGCGCAATTCTGCCGTTGAAATTATTCATCAGCAGCTATTTGAAGTGAATAAAGAAGATAAATCCGGTGTGCTGAGAAGTTTGCTGCAAGGTACCAACGACCAGGCCTTGGTGTTTAGCAGAACCAAGCACGGTGCTAACAAGCTGACTAAAATCCTTAATAAAAATAACATCATGACATCTGCTCTGCATGGCAACAAAAGCCAGAAACAACGCACTGCAGCGCTTGATGCGTTTAAACAAAACCGCATCCAGGTGCTGGTTGCGACTGATATAGCCGCGCGTGGAATTGATATCGATTTGCTGCCCATGGTGATCAATTATGATCTTCCCCATGTGCCTGAAGATTATGTGCATCGTATTGGCAGAACCGGCCGTGCCGGTGCCCAGGGCAGGGCGATCTCGCTGGTTAGCTCTGATGAGCGCAAACAACTGAAAGCCATTGAGCGCCTTATCAAGCAAACGATCAGTCGTGGCCTGGTGGCAGAGATTGGAAGTGTCCAACCCGTCTAGTCATTGGCATAAAAATCAGTAGCAACTAATTCGATCTAATTAGTTATCTTCACAGATTACAGCCTCTACACATTGATTGAAGTAAACAATCAATGTGCAGGGGGCTGTTTCATTTCCATCCTGTCTCAAAAACTGAAAATATCTTCTTTGGTCGGTATTTCCATATCCTGCTCAAAATTCTCTTCCCAGATCTGACGCCAGGGCTGACCATAGACATCGGGCACCTTGTATTCAATTATCGTACCTGGAGAGATAGGTTCGGCGCGGCCATTAATGGGAAAAATGGTCGGGATACACTCGGTAAATACGATGGGGTCACCTTCCCTGAAACTGCTGAGCTTGGTCAGGTCCCGGACAATGCGTACTGGCTGCAGTAAAGCTTCAGGGTCATAGAAAATAGCTTCGTGGTTAATGCCAATGAAATTTCCATCACTGTCATATCTGGATTGGTAAATTTCGATGGTCTGCATTTTATTGGAAAACTCAAAACCACTGTGTGACATCCAGCCCTGGATATTGGAAGTCCAGGTAATAAGTGCATCACCGTCCCAGAAGCCTATGGTTTCACCATACCAACGTGGTACATCTGCTCCCAGTCTGGGTACAGCTCCCTCCATATTGAATTCCCTGCCAACATAAATATTGGTGACAAAGTTATCGGCCTGGGTGGTGGATATCTGCACCAGGTCAGGAGTGACCATGATGGAATGTTCAGTAGCAGCAGCCCAATGCCAGCGGCGGATAAAACCTTCGGGCCAGCAGTACATGGCAGGCCACTGAAAGGCTCCTGTATTCACCTGATGATAATTCTGCTGCACAAAACGCTTGGCATATTCATCAGTGAGCAATGAAACAATGGTAGAGGCCTGACTGTACATCATCCCATACCAGTTGGTCATCAATGTCGAGAACTGTAAACCAGCATAGCGCCCAGTCCATTCACCGGGAACACTGGCGTAATCATATTCCTCAGGTCCACCGCGAGCCTCGGTCTCTGCCAATAAGGCATTATAGTGTGCTTCAGCAGACTCAAAGTCATAGGGACTGACAATGGCTTCTTTTGGCAGATCGCGATCACAATAGCCCCATGCTGCCGTAAGGGAAGGGTTGTCGCCAATAGTCGCAGTACTTAACGGCGTGGCGACACGTTGTTGTTCAATACCAAAACTGCTGTTGCAGCGAAAATAACGCGGATCGGTCCAGTGCTCCATATCCTTGTAGAAATCTGTTGAGTTAAATAAATCTGTCTCCAGGGGCTCGATGCCTTCCGGTGAGTCGCCATTCGCCGCAGAATAGATTTCTATTCTCTCAGGAGCCATGCCAAACATATCACCAGCTTCCAGCAACAGGGGGCCAACAATAATATCGCCATTCAATATTTCATTGACATTGGGCAGTGTGCCAAAGGGAGTGGTCTGTTCAGCTGGTCGGGTTTCCAGCAGGCTTAGCGGATCAAGGACCGGAGCGCCGCGGCCAATACTGACAAATTCGACGCTGTCAGAATTCTGAGTGGAACTACAGGAGTGTAAGAGGATTGCGGTGGACAAGACGATGAAATACTTACTTTTCGTAAATGGCATTTTCAAAAGAGGCTCGATAATCAGGTTGCTTATTAATGAGTAGGGATGACAATGCGAATTAACGCGTCCTTGCTATACATCCATTTAGTAGAGCCAGAGACACTATTGATTTTTGGCGCTACTTGCAAGCACCCAGCGCATTAAGCATGCGCTGAGGAGTAAGGCCGTGGTTGATCCTGCTTATTAAAACTTGTAGCTGACGCCCATACGGAAGCTCTGTGGCACAGTGGCGCGGCTGATGGTGCAATTGGTAATGGCACAATCAATATCTTCGGAGCTCTGATCTACAGGATCCAGACCCGGTACATAAGCCGGATAGTAATAAACGATTTCCTTGTTATCCGTATCCAGCAAATTGATGACTTCAGCATAGGCGGTAAGTTTGTTGAAGTGCCAGGCACCGCGAATGCTCACGGTGGTAAGTGCTTCGGAGCGCTGCGTGTTGTCAGCGGTGAGGGCATAGGGCCCGAGATAACGCGCACGCAGGGCCAGATCCCAGTTGTCGCGACTGGCTGAAATTCCTATCTGCCCGGCTTCTTCCACGGCACCTTCCACGAAATTGCCTTCAGGATTGTTCACATAGTTGGCATTACTGTGGGTATAAACGGCGTCTACACCAAGCCAGCTTAGTGGTTGCCAGAACATGGTCAGCTCATAACCATCGCGCTCGGAACCGCCTTTAGGCTCTACTGAATTGGAGTCACCGACAAAAATCAGTTCACTGTCCTGATCCAGCCACCAGTAGGATGAGGTGAAATTGAAATCGCCCAGAGTCAGTCTGGCACCCAACTCCCGTCCTTCGCCCCGGGAAAGCCCGGGTACAGGATCGATCCTGTTAACGACGCCACGGGCATCATTGGAGTGAAAGCCGCGACCCCAGTTGGCATACAACTCAAGGTCATCCATGGCCTGCCAGGCCAGGGCAATTTTGGGGGAGAACAGATTATCCGAGTTTGTGCCGGCCACACTCAGGCCATTTAAAGCACTCACATCGAAATCATAGTAATCGCCGCGCAGCCCCCCAATCACCCGCAGGCTGTCTGTGGCATACCAGGTGGCTTCAACAAAGGCACCGTAGGAAGCTTCCTGTATCGAGTTCGCCGCAATATCTTCCACAAAAACACCGCGATCAGTTTGTTCAACGCCGATACGGCTAGCATCATCGTAGCGGAAATTGCCACCCCCGATGATTTGAAAATTCATTTCCTCTATCAGGGTTTTTTCTATTTTTCCGCCCATGGTCCAGCGTTTATCGAACTGGTTAATCTGTGCGTCATAGGTGGGATTGGATGACATGGTCCAGTCATAATGTTGGGCATACAGGGTCGCTCCCCAGTCATCACCAGTTAGCTCACTGGTGACAATCCAGCGTGAGGTTTCGCCCTCTGCAGTAGGGTCCAGAGCACAAAATGCATCTGCACAGGCGCTTGTACCAAAAGCGCGCTCCGGCACCTGTTCCGTGGGATCCCAGTCCGCTTCATAAGCGGAAACCGTCAGCATGAATTGACCAAAATCCGTATCACGTAGATATTTACTCCACAGGGAAACATGGTTCAGATCCTCTGCTTTTTGCCAGGGGCCATCGTTTTGTTTGTATTCACCGACCAGGGTCAGAGAGCCGTTTTGGAGATTCTGGCTGGCGCCGCCTGCCACGCGTCGCCATCCATACTGGCCACTTTCCATGGACAGAAAATTGTTGTCCAGGGAGTCAATGGTATGAATGAAGGAGGCACCGGCCATGGAAAAATCGCCCAGGTCGGCGCGATAGGGCCCCTTGCGGTAATCAATGCGTTCCACAGTTTCGGGGATCAGGCCGTTAACGTCCAGATAGCCCTGGCCATGGCCGTGGGAGCGCAAATTCATGGGCATGCCATCCACGAATACGGTGTAGTCAGTGCCATGGTCGAGGTTGAAGCCGCGAAGAAAAAACTGGTTGGCTTTCCCGCTGCCTGAATGCTGTACAGCGATCATTCCCGGCATGGATTCCAGCAGCTCCGCGGTTTTAAATAATGGCCGTACCAGCAGATCAGCACCACCGATGGATCCTTCGCTGGCGGCTTCGGCTGTGCCTACCAGGTCTCTGGCGCGTCCAAAAACCACGATCTCTTCTATATCCGGTGCCGTGGGAGAGCCAGTCTGGGCAAAGACCGGAACGCCGGCTATGGCGGAGCAGATACAACAGGCCAATCGGGATAGTGCCAGTGGTTTTGTTAACTTCATATTCAATCTCACTAAAAGTGTCTACCGGTTGAAACCGGGATGCCGGATTTCTAATCTGATGCATTCAGGACGTTGCCTGGGTACTTACTATGAGGGCATGCTAGCGGATGTAAACCAGTCAAAGGGCGAAATTAACTGTTCGTAACTGTTTCACCTGCGTTAACGCTTTGTTAAAAAACTTTTTCGGCTTTTTTACGGAGGAAAAAGAAGGCCATGACCAGTCTAAAGGAGGGGGTGAAGAAGTGGCTTGAATGAATTAAGTTCATTTAAATCAATAAGATGAATATTTTCTGAAAAAGTGGAGCCAATGCCGGGAGGATTGCAGGCAAGGACAAGGCCGAAAGCGGAAGCATGGCGGATTATGGCACGTTAAAAAACCCTGGTTGCCCTGAAATCCTGAAAAATACTACCTGAAGCGGGTCAGGTTGAGATAGGCCGCTTCGATGTTTTTCTCTCGCAATTGCTCGTAATAGGCCCAGTGGGAATATTGCTGTAACAGGATTTCCTGTTTCATTTGCTCCAGCGACAAACCATTAGCCAATGCCTGATTTACGGCGTCGTGCAGATCCTGCAAAAATTGCCGCGCTGATGAGACATCATCGTGGCTAAAAAAGTCACCGTGACCGCCGGCAAAAATATCAAAATCCAGTGCTTCAACAGCCTCATAGGAGCGTATCCACTCGGCAATGGGGGTGCCGTCCAGTGGACCACAGGCACTGGGTAGCGAGCGAATATCGTCTCTTACCAGTGCATCCGCAATCATGTCCGTGGCAAATACCGTGCGCTCTTCGGGAAAATAGACCACGGTCATGTCATCACCATGGTTTTTGCCCGGATGAAATAACTCTACGGTTTTGCCCCCCAGGGTGAGTGTCATGCGCTCGGAATAAAAGATATCCGGTCTGACCAGGTCAGCCTGCAATTCAGCTGGTGTGGCGACGCCATCACCGTTCAGATCGATGGTTTCAAAATAGCCGGGAAACATGCCGCAGATGCCGGGATCGGCGGTAGTTGGGATCATAATGTCTTCTTCGTCGATCATGCCGTTATTATTACGATCGATCATGTCTCCGGGCATTTGTGGATAGCGTCCGTCCATATTCAGGGCGACACCTTCATGGGCAATAATGGTGGCGGTATCTGCGAATACCGCTGCGCCGGGGGCATGATCAAAATGACTGTGGCTATAAATGACATAGCGCACCGGCACATCAAAACGCTCATCGAGCTGTGTTTTCAGCCAGGTGGAAAATTCCAGGTTTAAGGGATCAGCAAGAATAATACCTTCATCGGTGACCAGAAAAATACCATGCCAGGAACCATTACCGGCGCGGTACAGGTCGCCGGTGATATGACGGATTTCATTGGCAAATCGAAATGCCGGCGCCTCCTCATCCTGGGCATGCAATGCCGAGAAAATTAGTGAGGTAAAAGTAAGTATAAGTACTGGCAATAAAGATGGCAGTTTTTTCATAGGGATTCCGGGGAACAATATTAAGTAAGCAAATTCTTTGTCTAATTTAGTGAGATGAAAAGGATTGAGCAAGTTTTCCAGGTTTTTTTCTGCTTCTGATTCTCGACTATACTGTGATTCAATGATACTGACACAGCAATAATTTACTTATAAGGGAAAGCATTGATGCCCGGCATGAAAATAGTAACAGTGGCTTTGACCGCATGGACTCTGCTTTTGGCAATGCCTGTGCATTCAGCCCAAAAAGAATGTGACAGGCAGTGCCTGATCAATATTGCAGATGACTATCTGACTGCTTTGGTGGCTCATGATCCCGATCGGGTGTCCCTGGCCGGTAAAATCAGAATGGTGGAAAACCTGATACCCATTCAGCCTGGCGAGGGACTCTGGCAAACTGCTTCCGCGCTTCCTGCCGAGTTCAGGATTTATGTACCGGATCCGGTGTCACAGCAAATTGGATTCATGGTTGTGATGCAGGAAAGTCAGGGGCTCGAGACTGGCGTAAACAGGGAAAATCGTTTCATCCAGGTGGCTTTACGCCTGCAACTGGAGGCTAATGAAATCGTTGAAGCGGAACATCTGATCAACCGCGATATAGATGATGTCGCCATGAGTCATTTGCTTAAACCCAGAGTGCCTTTGTTATCAGTAGTGCCGCCAGAGTACAGGGATTCTCGCCAGCGCCTGCTTGCTATAGGCAGGGCTTACTATGACGCCCTGGAAAAAAGTAATGGTGCGCTGGCTCCCTTTGCGGATGATTGTGTGCGTCATGAAAATGGCCATCAGACTTCCAGAAATCCGATCCCTGACGACCCGTTTAATGATTTTGCGGTGTTTGCGTCAATGGGCTGCGCGGCCCAGCTGAACACACAGATTTACCAATATATCGATAGTATAGATAAGCGGCGGGTGAGCATTGCTGATGAAGAAACCGGGCTGGTATTTGCTCTGTCACATTTTCGTCAGGCTATGGGCAACTCTCCCTATAAAACCATTGGTGTCCCGGGACATTCTGAGTTCATTGATGAAAGGGATTCCTATGATCTTCCAGCTGTGCATCTATTCAAGATATGGGGTGGCAACATCCATGAAGTTGAAGCCATCGGTTATTTTGCTGACTATATGGCCACGACGGGTTGGGAATAGACTGCATAATTGAGCCTGTTGGATAAAAAATGGATAAAAGATGAATAAAAGAAAAATAAAAAGGGGATAAAAAAAGGGCAATGAAAATTGCCCTTTTTTTTAACCATGAATTTTCCAATATGGACCAGGTATTCCTGAATTAGCGAACACGTTCAAAAGGCCAGGCGCCTGACACATGAACTTCGGACACAGAACTGATTTCACCGTTTTCATCGCGATTAAAAATCCATCCCAGACCAAAGATACTATCAAAGGCGTTTTCCGATTGGGCAATCAGCACAGAGGTTGCCGAATCAGTATTGCCACCGGTATCAGAATAACGCGGAGACCGGGTCAGAAAAAGTTCGCCATTTTCCAGGTAAACCTCTGCGGTTATCATGCGGCCCAGCCAGACCCCCTGGTAAGTCCCTACATAGGACTCAAGCAGTTCGAGGGGAACTTCCACAATTTTTTCCTCTGCCTGACTTAGCTCACCAGTGTAATGGCGCTGTGCAGTTTCTGATTCGTTGCAAACATTCTCCAGAAAATCCAGATCAGACTGATGCGCCAGACTCACCGTCGCTTGCACCGGTTGATTTAACAGGCCCGGATCCTCATAAGTGATCTCAAGAGTCATGTGCCCAAAATCCGGCCTTGTATAGCGTTCTGTAATACGCAACTGATCTGTATGTGGAAGCCCTTCCCGGGTCAACCAGGTCTTGTCATTAAAGCCACTGGTGACAACCACCAGGGTATCGCCTTCCCAGTGCGCAGCAGAGTAACCCAGCCAGTTTGGCAATATAGGGTTTTCTAGAGGCTCTCGACCATCAAGGTGGATTTGGCGGTAGGTCATGTCGGGGTTTAGTACAGCAATAAATGTTGGCGTCTGGACTATGCGTCGGGTACCGCCCGTAGAAGAGCCGGCAAGATAAGATGCCGGGCCATCAGGCAAGCAGTTAAAGCGCGGGTCATCCACAAAGAAAGTCGTTTCATTTTCAGCCATCACATCAAGCGCCCAGCCCTGATAGTTATCCAGATCAAACAGGCTGCCACTGGCATCAGTGGGAGTCCATTTACCTGAAAAATCTGCATGACCGTCGCTGCTTCGCGGAGCCGGTGCAGACATGTCCACACGGCCTTCTGTGGTGCGAGGAATGTTGGGGTTGCTCCAATCAAACCACTGGGCACTAAGTGGCGAGGTTGCCATTAACAGGATAGTTAATATTATGAGTCGATGTCGCATGGGATCCCCTATCGATTAATTGCTGATTTAAATGTTTAATATTTTTATTATGAAATTTATTATTGGCCTATATCTGCGTAGTGTATATCATGTTAGCGGAGTGATCACATTCTGCTGTTTAAAATAATAATCAATGTGGAGTCTGGAAAATGCGAATCGTACTAGCACAGGTGTTTGCAATAGTTTTTGGCATGTTGTCACTTTTAACAAGCGCCGGAGCTTTCTCGCATCATTCGTTTTCTGCGGAATTTGATGTGGGACGACCCGTTGATATTACCGGCACTATCACCTCGGTAGAATGGACCAATCCGCATGCCTGGTTACATCTGGATGTAAAGGATGAGCAGGGGAATCTTCAGCGTTGGTCGGTTGAAATGCTGGGAGTAAATTCGATTGTGCGTAGCGGTATGACACCGCAAACCGTTAAAGCGGGGGATTTGTTGAGAATCACAGGTTTTGGCTCCCGTGATGGCAGTAATACTGCCAATGCTTCCTCGGTAAGCAGAGCAGAAACCGGCGAGTCTCTGTGGTCAAGCTCTCGGGAGTGAAGTTTCAGGATCAATAGCGTTAATCATATATAACGTTCGTTATAATTTCTTGCCATATTTATTTCATAGATATCCCTTCTTTAAAACGGTAATTCCTGATTGGAATCATTATGCCATCAATGTGTGAAATGTAGTTGGCCATAATCTAATACACTGATTATTATAAATTTTTTCTAATCAAGTATTCTCTCCGAGTTTTTTTGGTCATTTGGTTTACTTCGGTACTACTATAATGAGAGACTTGGTGCCAACTTAAAAAAGTACACATGGAATACTTCTTTAAGTAAGCAAATAAAGATAAAAAATAATTACAAAAAGTTTAAATACTGGGGGGTATTATGAGTCAGCATGTTCCGTTTAGGAAAAAAACAGGATTTTTGGCAACTGTTCCATTAATGTTTTTCACTTCCTTACCCGTTCAAGCACAAACAGCTCTTGAAGAAATCATAGTCACATCGCAGCGCCGTGAATCCAATCTTCAGGAAACGCCAATGTCCGTGCAGGCATTTTCAATGGAAGAACTCACCAATGCCAATATCCAGACCGGTAGCGAACTTGGCATTATGGTACCGAATGTCGTGTTGAATCCTGGTTTGGGGCAGGGACAGTCATCATTCTTTATCCGTGGTTTGCCAGGGGTAGGTATTTATATAGATGGTGTCTGGCAGGGCCCTTTTGGTTTTCAGCAAACCAATTTCACGCAAATGGAACGTGTTGAAATCCTCAGAGGTCCCCAGGGTACCTTATTTGGTAGAAACACCAATGGCGGTGCTATCAATATGACAACACAGAGACCCGCTGATGAATTTGGCGGCAGAATCAGTGCTGGCTTTGGCTCGTTTAATCGCCAGGATTTTACTGCGTCACTTGATGTCCCTATTAGTGAAACCCTGAAAACGAAATGGATGATTTCAAGCTTTCAAAATGATGGTTTTCTTGAAGGTCTGACGCTTGGTCATGACTTTGGCGGACAGGACGACCTGATTCTGCGCGGTGATATTCTGTGGGAGCCTACGGATAATTTTTCCTTGCGCTTCACTATGAACGATGAAGATAAATCCAGCTCAGATGCGCGTATCGTACGTTTTACCAATACTGATCATGTCAGATTCAGAGCACAAAATGTTATTGCAGGAAATCCCGATTTCCTGAATGTGGCACGAGCAATTGATCCTGCCTTTCCGGATCCTCCGGTACAAACAGTGACCAATCGTTTTGGGCCGCTTACCCATGAACCCGGTTTCCCCGGTGGTGAAGTGGGGGAATGGCAGTCTAAATCTGACGGCCCTGAAGATGGCATTAAAACCGATCTGACCTACTACACCATGACTCTGGATTGGGGCATAAATGAAGCCTTTAATGTTAAAGCCATTCTCTCCAGCTGGGAGCTGGACAGACGACAGGTAGTGGATTTTGATGGATCAGATTTCATCATTACTACCGATGATATTCGTGACCAGGATAAAAATACCACCATGGAGTTTCAATTCACCGGTTCCCTGTTTGATGACCGGGCCAATTATCTGGTGGGTTATTACTCTCTGGATCAGGAAAATAAAAACCGCTTTTATCGTTGGGGATTATGGGATTTTGCCCAGCCAAACACCGGGCCTCTGGATCCTCCTTTAAATGGTGCGGCCCTGGGCTATGTTCGTAGTTACGGTGCGACCATCGGTGATGCGGCTCTGAGCAGCTATTTTCCTATTGTTCTTATTACTGCTGACGATCTGGTTGGCAATGAGGACGAGGACTCTGCCTGGTTTGGTGAGTTCACCTATTCATTCACCGAAAAACTGGAAGCAACGGTTGGTATACGTATTACCAATGACGATGGTCGTGCCACGACCTATACGCCTACCGGCGCCTTCAGAACCAGTGATCCTAAAATTGCGCCAACAGGAAACTCATTTGCTGGAACTGTGGTCTCAGTGGCCGAAGATGCAGATCTTGGCAGCATCACTACCAACAAGTTTGCGGTGACCTATCAGCATACTGAGGATTTGATGGTCTACGCCAACTGGGGAGAAGGTTTTACTTCCGGCGGTGTAACCAATGTAAACAATGTTGGTCAGGTGATTCTGGATCCTGAAATTGTAACCACCTGGGAAATAGGTATGCGTTCAGACTGGCTCGATGGCACTCTGCGTTTTAACGCGACTTACTTCGATTCTGACTGGGAAGGGATGCGCGTCCAGCAGTTACCGCCTGACCCGGATAACCCCGGTTCTTCGCTGCCTTTCCCCTATCCCACCAGTTCCGGTAAAGGGGAGGCTTCGGGCTTTGAGTTCGATATTACCTATATGCCAATAGACGATCTTGTTATGACGCTGAATATTGGTTTGATCGATACTGCCTATATTGAGCGTGGTGTATTTGATGGAATAAATGGGATTTCTCCCAATTCTCCATTTGCCTATGCACCAGATGAAAGCTTTTCTCTGGGTGCGGTTTACGATGTACACATGAATAGCGGGGCGACCTTGTCGCTTTCAGGAAAGTATGGCTGGATGGGCGAGTATGCCCGTGATTCTGCTTTTCAGCGTACCCGTGTAGATGCCAATGGAAATATTATTCTGGAGCCGTCCTATGGCATCCTGAATGCCCGTGCTACCTATACGCCTCAGGAAGGCAACTGGGAGCTAAGTCTGTGGGGTAATAACCTTGGAGATGAGCAGTATATTAACGGTGGCTTCGATACCCGTAATGTATGGGGTTATGACTTTTCTGTGATCGGACGTTCCAGAGAGTTTGGTATAACGGCCAATATGTCATTTTAATTCTGTAATGAATGCGGGGGAACATGGACGTCCCCTCTCTGCAGTAATTCATTTCCGGCTTGATACTACTGATTGCTTTTTTGCAGTTCTAGCTGGCTAACTTACCTGCTTTTACCGATTTCGTCATAGGGTAAATTTTATACTTCCAGCCCGGCTACATAACCTGATGACCAGGCCCACTGAAAGTTATAGCCGCCCAGATGACCACTGACATCCAGTACTTCGCCGATAAAAAACAGTCCAGCCTGGTTTTTGGCCTCCATAGTACGGGAACTGATGTAGTCAGTGTCCACGCCTCCCAAGGTCACTTCCGCGGTACGGTAGCCTTCCGTGCCAGATGGTTTTAACTGCCAGCGATTCAATTGCTCGCCCAACTGTTTCAGGCGCTGATCGCTGAATTCGGCCAGGGCTTTCTCGGCTTCATCGGGCCACCATAATTGTTGCAGTTCGCTAATTAGTGCCTTACCCAGAGATTTCTGCAATACGGTCTTTAGCAGATTCTTGGGATTGGTTTTTTTACTCTGACAAAGCCAGTCACTTGCCTCAACTGTCGGTAGCAGATTAATGCTGATTGTATCGCCGGGATTCCAGTAGCTGGAAATCTGCAGTATTGCCGGGCCACTAATACCGCGATGGGTAAACAGCATGCTTTCACTAAATGATTGTGAATGACAGCTTACCTCGACTTCTACAGAGATACCGGAAAGGCGTTCACACACGGATTTAAATTGATCGGTAAACATGAAAGGCACAAGCCCGGCGCGACGCTCTGTCAAGGGTATGGAAAACTGTTGTGCAATGTCATAACCCATGCCACTGCCCCCAAGGGTTGGAACCGAGAGGGCGCCTGTAGCAACAACTAAAGATTCACAGTGTACTGAGTAGCTTTTTGCAGAGTCTTTGTCTTTTTTGAGAAAATCAAGCTGATAACGTACGGACGTTTTATTACTTGATAAGGCAAGCGTCTGAATAGTGCTAACGTCAATTTGATTCATTATTCTGACGCCACACCCGTCGCATTCATGCTGCAGCATTGCCAGAATATCTTTTGCCGAGTCTTTGCAAAATAATTGCTGGTGTTTGCGTTCTTTATAAGCGATGCCATGCTCTTCGACCAGCTTGATAAAGTCCCACTGGGTATAGCGTTTGAGTGCTGATTTACAAAAGTGGGGATTGGCGCAGAGGAAGTTTTCAGGCTCAATTGAATAGTTTGTAAAGTTGCAGCGGCCGCCACCGGACATCAGGATCTTTTTTCCAATCCTGTTGGATTTTTCCAGTACCAGTACGCGGCGACCGCGACCAGCTGCTGTTAATGCGCACATTAAACCGGCAGCACCACCGCCAAGAATTATCACGTCATAATTCTCTTGGTCTTTATTGTTGTCGGGATTTTTCAAGTAATATCCAGTACTGTTATGTTTGGCTGGTTTGAATACGTGGCGCAATCCTACCATTGAAAAGCGTCGTGAGTCATAGGCGCTGCCTTGGCATTTCGACGCCAGGAGTTGTGAGCATTCTTGTGGACATCTTTCAATTGCGCCAATATTGGGTCGGTTAAAAAGACTAACACTAGATGGTCTGGCAGAGGTTTGGGGGATTGGCAGCATAGTTCTGTGTTACCAACGATGTTCTGAAAAAAAATAATTGATGATAAAGAGGATGATTATGTTCAAGTGCGAAACAAAGAGAATTCAGCAATACTGTCGGCCTTTACTTGCTCTGGCTGTAAGTATGCTAGTGATGTTTGCTGGATCTGCCAATGCCCAGGTCACCATGGAAACCTTGCTGGATCGTATTCAGATCGAGGATTTGCTGGTGCGCTACTACTATGAATTATCCCAGGGCAATGCCCATGAAATGGCGGAGTATTTTACTGAAGATGCGCTGCTGGATGTGGATAGCACTATAGCTGTCGGACATGACGAAATTGCGGCACTTTATACTCGGCCTGAAGGTAGCGAGGAAGCCGAGGCGAGAGCAAATCGTGGCGTAGGACATATGCTGCTAACCAATGCGGTAATTGATATTGATGGCAACAATGCCGTTGCCCATGTGCTCTGGACCGGTGTGCTGAACCCTGGTGTCGGGCAGGCTCCGAACCTCTATGAGCAGGGGCGTGAGGATACCGCTCTGGTCAAGATTGATGGCAAGTGGCTCATCTCCAAGCGTTATATCAGTTCGGACAGTGGCATTCCTGACAAGTACGATGCCACTTATGAGCCGCGGGGCAATCCGCTGGCGGACCAGTAAGCAGAAACCATGACTTCAGGTCCGGTAACATAGAATCAGCAAGTCCGGGGGCAGAGACACTTGAATCTCAAGATGCTCTGCCCTTTTTTTATTACGATAGTGATGGCAAAGGTGTTTTCAGGAGAGGGTGGTGGTAAGAAAAATGATACAGACGATTTTAATAATTCTGGTTGTGGTCGTGCTTATTCTTACATTCCTGTTATATCGAATGGGTGTAGCCAGTAGATCCATGCAGGTCGCCTCTGGCCATGACAATGGTCAATTGCTTGACTGCCCGGCAACGCCAAACTGCGTTTCCAGCCAGGCACCCGTCGCTGACAGTCATTATATTGCCCCGCTTGAATTGGTCGATGGCAATGCCTGGGAAGCCCTTGAGGCTGCATTGGCTACTATGAAAGGTGCTGTGCAGGTAAGGCGTGAGGAGAATTATGCCTATTACACTTTCCAGACGGCGTTAATGGGCTTTGTTGATGACGTGGAATTCCTGAAAGCAGAGGATGAAGGACATATTCATGTGCGCTCAGCCTCCAGAGTGGGGCGAAGCGATATGAATGCCAATCGCAACAGGATCGAAGAGATTCGCTCACTCCTGTAAGTAAGACCGGCTTTATTGGCCCACGAATAATCAGCCTTGTTGCGCGAATTTATTTTCTCTTATTTTACAGTCCTGTCAGGGTGCAACACAGGAAAAACTTCTGGCCATATCGGGATCGCCGGAACCATCATAGGTGGGGATTGCCGGGTAATGGCAAACCGGTCGGCTAAATTCCCGTGCATTATCCGAGCCCGGCGCGCCAGGAGGCGGTGCTGGATGGATACCCACAAGATCACCGGGTGCACTTCCTTCCTCTACCCACGATACCATCGCATCCAGCCAGGAAATGGCGTGGGCGCCTTCACCACCAGCACAATGATCCATCCCTGGTACCTGGTAATATCGAACACTGTCATTCACAGCTTGCTGCCCCAGGCTTGCAATCATGCTTTCCACATAGTTCACAGTATTGCCGAATGGAATAAGGCCATCAGTAGTGCCATGGTAGGTGATGAGTTTGCCGCCGTGATTGATGAACTCGGAAATATCCGGATCCATGGCGATCAATTCACTACCAGCCTCCATGGCCACAGGCATGTATTCATCGGCATTAAAACTCGCCGGATCCCAGTTGGCATCATTCAGTACGATATCCTGAAAAAAACCGCTGCCAATGGTGAACTGTGGTGAGGTGTAGGCTCCCCATAATGGTTCACTGCCAGGTCCGGTACCCGGTATCCAGACCTGGCCAGAAGCGCTTACCACACCCTTGTAAATAGTTTGGGCTGCTTCAACTTCTTCAGCTGCCAGGCATTGTGCGGTGGTTTCACCAGCGCATTGAAGGCTGGCGGGATTGAAATTACAGGCGGCAGGATTGCTTATAATTCGATCCTCAACGCCATCCAGGGCATCACAGGAAGTGATAACCGCCTCCTTGAGCAAACCCAGCTTGTTCAGAGCGAGCTTGCCTTCCCCCAGATTGGACTGGATCACAATGCTCAGAGCCATCAAGGGGGACCAGTTGTTGGCAGGGGCACCTGCGATAATCGCATCGTAATCGTCAGGAAAACGTTGAGCTTCCATTAATCCCTGTCTGCCGCCGGTTGAACAGCCGACAAAATAGGATTTTTCAGGGTCACTGCCATAATGGCTGCTGGTGATTGCCTTACCCGTCAGCGTTAGTTCATGCACGGCACGCCAGGCAAAATCGGTAACTTTTTCCGGATGATCCACTGCCCAACCGAATATATCTGCGCCACCGGCCACATGACCGGTATCTGTATTGGCCACCGCATAGCCTCGCATAAGCGGATCAGCAAGGGAGCTGGTGACAATAGAGCCTGCAGCACCACCGTTACCTGTTTGCATAAACCGGCCATTCCAGTTTTCTGACGGCAGCCACAGTTCAAAGCGGATGTCGGAATCGCTGGTGGGATGAATCGACCCTGCAACCTGGCAGAACGCCGGCAGATTGGAATAATCTGCCCCCATGCCGGGAAAACCACCTGCAGGAGCGCTATAGGCACCAGCGGCAATAGTTTCTGCCCGGCTTATAGTGGTGTTGGGGAAATTAGTGCTTAACAATGATTCACACGTCATGGCTTGTGCGGCGGCGGAGGTTGCCAAAGGAGAAGAGGCCACAGCAGGTTGATCACTGGATTGCTCGCTGCAGGCTGAAAGTAATATTCCTGCGGCCATGAGTGTCAAGGTAATGTGCTTCATGTTGTGTTTCTTCATGATTCTTTTGTTGTAAGTATGGTAATAAAAAAAGGCCAGAATGATTTTAAAATCACGCTGGCCCTTTTGCTGGCTGTTACTTTGTCGCGAGCAAATACGACAAACCAGTCAGTTATTCTTCCGTATCGTAAGTATGCCAGTTGTCATAGTCAGGCAGGGTGATTCTGCCATCCCAGAAGCCTTTATTATTTTCATTACAGGAATATTCCAGCAGTCCCAGACCGTCCTGCATGCGGGTAAAAATACGCTGATTGCTCCAGGGTTCGGAATAGTAAATCGGGTCATCAACAGTGATTTCATAGTTGATGCTATCGGCATCACGCAGCGTGAATTTTTCCGTGACGGTTATTTTGTCACTATGGGGATGGCCCACAGTGTCCAGGCGGGTCTTGCCGTTGTAATTGCTGGTGGTTACTACCAGTGTGTCACCCTCCCATTGGGCGTGTGAATTGCCATACCAGGTAGCCGGCAAACGACTACTCATGTCTTCACCACCAATCCTGAAAGAATGATGCCAGGTATTAACTTCAAACAGATAGGCAAAGTCATTGTCGGTCTGGAAAAACTGAACCGGGTTAGGTGAATTCATGGAACGAACATGACCAAATGGCAGACAGGCGCCGGTGTAATCACCCTCAGAGGAATCATAGCGCTCAAAGTTCAGCTTGCCGGCAGCGGTGAACGGAAGCTCTCCCGGACCGAACTGACTTCTGCCATTACTCCTGGCCATATCAGGCACATAGGGGAATTCCCACACCCCGTTAAAATCGGGTTTACCGCTGGCAGTACGCGGAATGTCGGCATCCTGGGCAGCGGCCTGCATGGAAAGGCCCGCGGCGAGCAGGATGGAAAATATGCTGGTGAGAATTGGTTTTATCAGTTTCATACTTGAGTCCCCTGTTTTACTGGTTGCCAACCAGTGGATGGCGTATCTGCACGCTTGATTCTGTGCATTGAGCCAGCAGTTTTTCTATGGAATACAGTTGCTTGGCGTTATTATGGCTTATCGTTGCCTTATTAGAACTATAAAAATAGAAGTGCCCCCCTTATACTCAACTTGTGTATTTACATGCATGCTTACATAGATGCATATTTACAGACAAATTGAGAAATAATGGCCAATGACTATTTTGCCCTTATTAAATAACAGTCGGTACAGACAAGTCTAGGCACAACACAATTAACCATGATGAACATAATCAATTCCCTGTCTGCCTGCAGTAAGTATCTGCAGAGCCTGTTGATGATGCCGCTGTCGCTGGCATGTTGCATGCTGTTGTCTGCGCCTCTGCAGGCACAGACAATCCCCCTGGAAACAATTGCCCTGTCAGAGCGGATGTTGTTCGTGAAAGGGCCCGATGGCAATGTACTGGCAGTGGAAAGCAGTGAAGGCGTTATTCTGGTAGATGGTGGGCATGCCGATTGGTATGACAGTTTACGTCAGGTCGTTGAGGAGGCCTTTCCCGGCGTTCCCATCCGAGCCCTGATAAACACCCAGTGGCATCGGGAACAGACCGGAGCCAATGTGCCATTGGGTTCCGCCGGCGTTGAAATTATAGCTCACGAAAACACCATGCTCTGGCTGAGTACTCACGTATGGCAACGCTGGGCTGACAAAAAGTATGCCCCGCTGTCCGAGGCAGGCCTGCCTGTAACAACGCTTTGGGATGATGGTGTGCTACAGTTGGGTGATCGCTCGGTGTTTTATGGCTTTTTGTGGAATGCACATACCGATGGTGATATCTGGGTGTATTTTGAAGAAGAAAATGTACTGGTTACCGGTGGCCTGGTGTCCAATGGTCGCTGGCCTGAAATAGACTGGAGTACCGGGGGTTATATTGGAGGCATGCTGGATAGTTTTGTTTCACTGCTGACGGTGCCGGATCAGAATACCCGAATCATTCCTGCCTGGGGTGACATCATGAACCTCGATGAACTCAAGGCGCAAAACCAGATGTACCTGACTATTTTTGACCGCCTTCATGCTTCAGTAATCAGCAGCTATGATCTTGAAGATATACTGGCAGAAAAGCACACCGCAGAATTTGAGGCGCAAATGGGTGACCCAACCCTGTTTATGACACTGGCTTTCCAGAGTTTTCAGGGACGTTATCGCGATGCCCAGAATTTCAGATTGTTAAATATTCCGTAAGCAAACGCTGCGAAGAAATAATTAAATTAACAAGTATTGGAAGCATAAAAGTAATAAAAAAATAACACCATGGTTATCGTTCCTCAAGCAAAGTCCGTGAATAGCCTTGGCCTGAAATTCAGGGCCGGCGTGCTGTTGGCTTCATTTCTGTTACTGGCGGCTTGCCGCGATAACGACGGATCAGCTGTTGCCGATATGCCAGTTGAGACGGCCATTCTTTCGCCGTCAGAGTTGGAGGCGCAGGCAGAAACACAATGGGCCCTGCTCAGTGAATATTGTGTCGATTGCCACAATCTCGATGATTACAGCGGAGGGCTTGCCTTTGATCTGCTGGATCACAATGCCATTAGTGCAGATGCCGAGGTCTGGGAAAAAGTGGTACGAAAGCTGCGTGGCAGAATGATGCCACCTCCGGGCCAGGAAAAGCCTGCCAATCAGCAGATCAATCAATTTGTAGCCTGGCTGGAGGGTAATCTCGATCAACCTGCAGAATTTGTCGACCCTGGTGAGAAACTGCTGCATCGCCTGAATCGGACTGAATATGCCAATGCCATCAGGGATTTGTTAAAGCTGGATATCGATCCGGCGGCACTGCTTCCGGTTGATGGTGCAGAAGATGGTTTTGACAATATAGCTACCGCCTTGCAGGTAACACCTTCCTTTATTGATCAGTACCTTGGTGCTGCCAGAGTGGTCAGTGAGCAGGCGATTGGTTCGGCAACTGCCAGAGCATCGGGTACGCCGTACTCCTTTTCAACAGTTGGACAGTCATTTCATATTGATGGTTTACCACTGGGCTCGCGGGGCGGCGCCGTAGTGGAGCATTATTTCCCCAGTGATGGTGACTACCTGCTGAATATTGCCAGCATGGCATCGGGGCTGGCAGTTGGCAGTATGGAGCATGGTAATACTCTGATCGCCACTATTGATGGCAGGAAATTTTTCGAAACAACCATTGGCGGCATGGAGGAAGCGGAGCAACTGGACAAGCTGCGCGCCCCGGCTGTGGATGCCCTTAATGCAAGAATCCGCGATATTCCCCTAACGACTACGGCGGGTCCCCATAAAGTTGCCGTGTTTTTTCTGCATCGCTCCTTTGCTGAATCAGACGCCCCCTTGCAGCAGTTGACCCCGCGAAAGGGCCAGGATGCTATTGTCGATGTCCGGCAGTTTGAAATCTATGGTCCGGTTAATGCCACGGGATTAAGCTCAACACCCAGTCGCGACAGAATCTTTTCCTGCCACCCGGACAATGATGTGGAAGAAGTAACCTGTGCAAGAAACATCATCACAGATCTTGCCAGTGAAGCCTTTCGTGGATTTCTGGCGGATGAAGATAGCGAACTGTTAATGCGCATGTATCAGGCGGGTTATGCCGATGGCGGTTTTGAGAAAGGGATATCCTTTGCCTTGTCAGGCATTCTGGTACACCCGAAATTCCTTTACCGGCTGGAACCAGTACCCGAGTCATTGCCGCCCGGCGCCACCTTTGAGCTTAGCAGTCTGGAGCTGGCATCACGGCTGTCTTTTTTTCTCTGGAGCTCAATTCCTGATGAAGTATTGCTGGAGATTGCCATCGATGACGGGCTGAAAGATCCGGTGATACTGGAACAGCAGGTTAAGAGAATGCTGAAAGATCCGCGCGCGGAGAATCTGGCGCGTAATTTTGGCTATCAATGGCTGGGTCTGGCTGAGCTTGAAAATATTACCCCTGATGGAAAACTGTTTCGTGATGTTGATGGCAATATCAGGGCAGATCTGACACAGGAAGCCCTGCTGTTTATGCAGAGTATATTCAGTGAAGATCGCAGTGTACTGGATTTACTTACCGCAGATCATACATACCTGAATGAAAACCTGGCCTTGCATTACGGCTTCAATGGCATTCGTGGTTCAGAATTTCGCAAGGTCACACTGGCAGATGAAAGACGTTGGGGCATTCTGGGGAAAGGCGGGGTACTCATGGTGTCGTCCTATCCAAATCGTACCTCACCGGTATTACGCGGGGCCTGGCTACTGGAAAACATCATGGGTACACCGCCAGCAGCACCACCGCCAGATGTGGAAGGTTTTGTTGAGATAGAAGAAGGTCAGGAATACACCACGGTAAGGGAGCGCCTTGAAATGCATCGGGTTAACCCGTCCTGCAATGGCTGTCACGGGGTGATTGATCCGCTCGGCTTTGCCCTGGAAAATTTTGATGCGGTTGGACGCTGGCGTGATAATGATCGTCAGGCCAGAACACCCATCGATTCTTCCGGGGTGCTGGCAGATGGCACTCCCGTTGATGGTCCGGTTGCCCTGCGGCAGGCAATCCTGAGCAGGCCGGATCAGTTTGTGCAAACATTTACCGAAAAACTGATGACCTTTGGCCTGGGTCGCAGTATCGAATATCAGGATATGCCAACAGTAAGGCGTATTGTACGGGAAGCAGAGGGCGATGATTACCGCTTCTCGGCGCTGGTTCTGAATATCGTGAACAGTGAGCAGTTTCGTATGAAGCATAACGCCGACAATGAAACTCTGGCGGCAGCAAATTAGCTGTTTAGACATGCGAAAAACAGTATCCATCTTGCAGAACGGTGGGTCATAAATTCTCAATATTGTTGTATAGTTATTTGCCTGCTAAAAAATCAGGTAAAGGCAAGGCACTGGAAAAGGGGCATCCGATAGCGGATCAAGGGGAAGAGATATGTTTATTTCTAAAAAGCACCTGTCACGCAGAACCCTGTTAAGGGGGGCGGGTACAGCAATTGCCCTGCCATTACTGGATGCCATGATTCCGGCAGGTACGGCTCTGGCTCAGACGGCGGCGGCCCCCAAAGCCAAACTGGGATTTTTCTATTTTCCCCATGGCGCCATCATGGATAAGTGGACGCCTGCCAGCGTCGGCTCCGATTTTGAATTAACACCGATTCTCAGGCCCCTGGCAGCCTATAAAGAGCAGATGACCATTGTCAGTAACCTGCGCAATACTGCCGCCGAAGGCGCCGGGGTGCATGCTACGTCACCAGGTACCTGGTTAAGTTGCGCATCGCCTTTTACTGTTGATGAGAATGATCCAAATTACGGTATCTCCGCCGACCAGATTGCGGCCCAGACCATTGGTCAGGACACGCCTTTTCCTTCCATCGAACTTTGTACTGAAGTGAAGGCCTCAAGTGCCGGTGCTTGCGACAGCAACCTGGGTTGTGGTTATGGTTCCACTATTTCCTTTAGAACCCGAACGCAGCCATTACCAATGGAGCATAATCCACGTAAATTATTTTTCCGCATGTTCGGCCAGGGTGATACGGCAAAAGAACGCGACTCCATCATGAATCAGAAGTTCAGCCTGCTGGATCTGGTGGCGGAAAGTGCTACTTCCCTGAATGGCCGACTGGGTAGTGCTGATCGCCAGCGCATGGATGAATATCTGGATTCAGTGCGTGATGTGGAACGTCAGGTTGAAAAGCTTGGCGAACAGGATTTCAGTGGCCTGGATATTCCGGATGCTCCTCTGGGCGTGCCCGGAAACTGGGAAGAACATATAAACTTGATGTTTGATTTGACAGCGCTGGCCTATGAGGCGGATTTAACCCGGGTTGCTTCCATGATGTTGTCGGCAGAAATAAGTATGCTGACCTACAATCAGGTAGGAATTTCGGATGCCTACCATCCGCTGTCCCATCATCGCTATGTGCAGGACAAGATGGACAGATGTGCAGTCATTCAGACCTACCACTCCAAAATCTTTGCCAGGTTCCTGGATCGTTTAAACAACACGGCAGATGGTGATGGCTCCATTCTCGACCATTCAATCCTGCTGTTTGGCAGCAATATGAGCGACTCCAATGCGCATAATGCCAATCCGCTACCGTCAGCTATTTTCGGTGGCGCCAATGGCCGCCTGAAAGGAGGTCAGCATCTGAGTTATGCAGCGAATACGCCCCATGCCAACCTGATTCTTACGCTGCTGGAACGTGCCGGTATTTCCGGAGTGGAATCCCTTGGCAACAGTACAGGGATTTTCTCGGAGGTTTAGGGCCTGTCCAGAACCATGATTTTTTCAACAGCCCACTTTCGCTTCATTGTTTCATGCCTGACCGCGGTCATTCTGCTAATGAATGCCAATACTGCCTGGCCTGCTTCGCTGCCGGATATCGCCGAGGCCGGGGAGCGTGCTGCAGTCATGGAAATGCTTGCCGCCGGCGCCGATGTCAATACGCTGTCCGTAGATGGCACCACGGCCCTGCACTGGGCGGTTTATAAAAACGATCTTGAGCTGGTTGAGACACTTCTGAAACAGGGTGCTGACCCGGATAAGAGCAATGATTATCACGCCAGTCCCATGACCGTGGCGGCCGTTCATGGTGACTTTGCCATTATGAAAGCGCTGGTGGATGCCGGCGGTGATATCGAGTCACCCAATACTGAAGGCCAGACACTGTTAATGGCGGTGGCCAGAACAGGCAATACTGAAACTGCTAGACTGCTGCTAGAGCGTGGCGCAAATGTAAATGCGGTGGAAAACTGGGGCAGTCAGACTGCCCTGATGTGGGCGGCATCACAAAAACAGCCCCAGATGGTGAAACTGTTGCTTGAATATGGAGCGGAAGCAGACACCCGGGGAAAAGATCATGACTGGCCCCGCTGGATTACGTCAGAACCTCGCAACAAACCACTGCAGCGCGGCGGTTTCACTGCTTTACTGTATGCCGCCAGGGAAGGATGTGCGGAGTGTGTGGAAGCGCTACTTGATGCAGGGGCGGACATTAATCTGACTGATATCGATAGTGGCACCCCCTTGCTGATGGCCTTGCAAAACCTGCATTACGATACCGCCAATATCCTGATTGAGCGAGGTGCCGATATTCAGCGCTGGGACTGGTATGGGCGAACACCCCTATATTCTGCCATTGATCTGCACCTGATACCGAGTAGTCGTCGTGGCGATCTGCCGTCAACAGACACGTTGACTGCGCTTGATATTGCCAGAACGCTGCTGGAAAAAGGCGCCTATGTGGATATGCGACTGAAAAAAGAACCGCCCTACCGCTCCGGGGGGGATCGCGCTTATACCGATGCGGGTCCGGATTCCCGGGTACTCAGTGGCGGCGCCACAGCCCTGCATAACGCCGCCAAGAGTGGTGACGTTGAGGCAGTGAAACTGTTGCTGGAATTTGGCGCACGGGTCGATATCGCCAATATGGTCTACGAAGTAACGCCCATGCATAGCGCGGCAGGAGTCTGGCGCGTTTATGGCATATTTATGGAAACACCGATCTCCGGGGCTTATAAAACCGGAGCGGATGCTGCCGCGATCATGTCACTATTACTGGCTGCCGGGGCTGATATTCATCAGCTGGCGGCCAACGGTCAAAATGTTGCTCATGGTTCAGCAAAAGCAGGTTGGAATGAAGCCCTGCAATTCGCCTGGGAGCAGGGGGTGGATTTTAGTGTGCGCGATGTGGGTGGTTATACACCGCGCGATCTTGCCCGGGATATGGGGCATATGGATACGGTGGCATTTATCGACAGCCTCACAGGTCAGCAGCAATGAATATAAAAAAACTGCTGCTGACACTTTTAATAATCTGTTCCATGAGTGCGCTTTCAGTCAGTGCCCAGGTTGCCAATGATAGGGCAACCCGGCAAGCCATCATTGAGGCCTTGCCAGAAGGCGTGACAAGCGCCACTGCCAGTGCCGATCAAATAGCCCAGGCGGCAATGGAACTTGCCATCGGCATGGATGGTGAGATAACCGATAACATGACCCAGGTAATGGTTTCACTGGGAGAGCTGACACGGGAAGGGACGTTTAAAAGTGCTCCGCGTTTTGGCAGCAAGAATCCACCAGGGCGACTCTATACCAAGGTATTGAACCTGGCCTCCAGTGCGCTGGACGTTTCCTACAACACCTATTACGGCATTACCGTGCAGCACATCATGGCATTGACCACCGCTTTGCGGGATGGTCAGAATTTTTTAGTTGGTGCTGAAAGTAACGCTATAACCCGAAAATAAACCAGCAAAGTTATCGAACTGCAGAACTGAAATCACCGGCTGCAACTGTGCCCGAGGTTTCAGGGAGAAAAACATGAAGAAAATAACCAGTGTTAGGTTAATGATAGTGCTACCAATGTTGGCAATCTTGTTAATGATTGGCAAGGCCCAGGCCCATCACTCCTTTGGTCTGGAATTTGATGCTGATGCGCGCGCAGAGCTGACGGGTGTTGTTACCCAGATACGCTTCAGTAATCCCCATGTGCGCTATCGGGTCGATGTGGAGGGCGCTGACGGCTCGATGGAATCCTGGGAATTACAGGCAGCCAGTGTGACTTCGCTACGCGGGCAGAACTGGAACCGTGATAGCGTCAAGGTAGGGGATATTGTTTCCGTAGAAGGGCAGCTGGGTAGAAATGGGGCAAAAAAACTTTTTATCCGTGGTATTGCAGTTGCTGATGGCGGGCGCTTTGGCAGCGCTGCTGCAGACGCTAATCAGGCAGTTGCAGATGAAGAGTATGCCAGTGCTGCCGACCATGGTTACGGTGACATTATTAGCGCTTACCCGATCGACATCACTGGCCCCTGGAGCAACCGTTACAAGTTTCGTACCACGGTGGATGATCTGGAGCCCAAGCCAATGCCTATGACTTCACAAGCCCGTGCTATTTATGAAGGCATTAATAAATATGACGATCCGGCCCTGCGTTGTCTTGCCTATGGGCTGCCCCGTCTGTTTGGTAATCCCTACAATATGACTATTTACGATGCAGGCACACATTACCTGTTTCTCTACGTTGACCACAACTCCCCGCGTCGAATCTGGATGGATGGCAGAACGCCCACTGCAGGGATACCAGCCACCTCCAATGGCTTTTCCGTGGGTCATTGGGAAAATGATGAACTGGTTATTGAAACTACGCACCTGTTACCGGGATGGCTGGACGGCACCGGTTATCCCATGTCTGGCGAAGAGACACGAATCGTTGAGCGTTACAGCTTTGCCGATGACAGGCTGACTATGGATCGAGTGATGACAATCCATGACCCTTACTACACGGCGCCTCTGACCCGCGTACGTGGTTCCGCGCGCGGTAATAACCTTGATGTAAACGAGCAGTTGGCCTGTGATCCCACTGGTTATTTTCTGGATTTGCATGAAGCAGGGATGCTTGAAAAGTATCTGGATCCTGAGGTGTATCTGAATCCCTGATCCTGGAACGAACCAGGGAAATGTGACAAAAAAAATGGGCCCTCAGGCCCATTTTTTATCGCTTTAAGAAGTTTTAAAGCAGGAAGCGACTTGTTGCGATACCAATAGTATCGATTTCCGCTCCCATCAAATCCGCTATGCCAAGTAACAGGTTGGACGTAGGTTCGTCTTCCCTGGCCTGAATATGGCGGTTGCCTTGCAGGCGGCCTCCAGCACTACCTACCAGCAGGGCCGGTACGTTATGTCGATCATGTTCTAGACCATTACTCATGCCTGCGCCAAAATACAGCAGCGTAGAATCCAGCAATGAACCATCACCATCGGGTGTCGCATCCAGTTTGGCAACGAAATCAGCAAACTTCTGCATCTGGTAAGTGGTGATCTTGGCGTACCGGGTAATACTTTCTTCGGTATTCTGGTGATGGGTGACATTATGGTGAGGTTCATTCACCCCGATGTGGGCATAACTGCGACCACTGGCTTCATGACCGGTTAAAAAGCTGAACACACGCGTCATGTCACCCTGGTAGGCAAGATGCATCAGGTCATAGGTTACATTCATATGCTCGTCGAAGTCATCAGGAATACCAACCGGACCACCGGAGGTGTTGGCAATCACCGAAGAACGATTCGACAGTTTCTGTACCTGCAGTTCAATACGACGAATATTGGTCATATATTCTTCCAGCAAGGCGTTGTCGCTTGCTCCGAGCATACCTTCCAGACGTTTGGATTCGTCAAGCACTGAGTCCAGCATGCTTTGCTTGGTTTCCAGTCGACGCAGACGTTGCTCGGGGGTGCCTGGATCGCCGAACATGCGTTCAAAGGTGACCTGCGGGCTAATACCAACGGGCAGTGGGCTATGATCGTCATACCAGGACAGGGTGTTGAAATACATGCATGGGTAGTTGTCGCAGGCTCCGGCAGAGGTGCCCATGTCTTCAGTACCCAGTTCCAGGGATCTCAAGGGGGTATCGCCAGCGATGGCATCGGCAATGTACTGGTCAACAGTCTTTTTGGAACGCAGTTCATTGAAATCACCATTTTCACTAAGGGGACCGGCGCCGTTCAGGAATGCAGAGCTGGCACCCATGTGAATGCCTCCCATATCCTGGTTGCCTTCGGGTGATTTCAGACGGCTGATTGTGGTGACATAATTGCGAAACGGCTCAATCGGCTTCATCACGCGTTTGAATTCGAAATCCTTGCCTGCTTTATCCGGGTGCCAGTCAGCGGGAAATATACCATTGGGTACATAAACTGTACCAAAGCGGAGTTTCGCTGCTGCTGCAGTTTGTGATTGTGCCGTAGCGGCTGGCACCATTGCATCAAGCAAGGGCAGTGCAATGGCGGCTCCCGTTCCCTTAAGAAGCGTCCTGCGACTGAGATGTTTCTTTGAAATGAACATTCTTATTCTCCTGTATGTATTTTTCTAGAGACTGGTTCCGGAATTAAAATTCCAGAGTTCAGTCACTAGTGGCTATGGCGTTAATATCTGACGCCGAACTATTGGTTCGCATGAGGAAAGGATAGCTTTCCACAATCCCCAGAATTATCGACATCAGGCTATAATCGCTCTGAGCGGCGTGTCTCACAATTTCCCGGACTACAGGCATGTCCCTCGGGATGAGTCCACGACCCAAAGAGTATACCAGTAGCTTTTCAGTAACTGTACTGGCAAATAGTTCCGGATCTGCCAGCAGCGCATTTCGCAGTGCTGCGGGCCCATTAACGGGCGTTCCATCAAGCAGAATCCCGGTGGAATCAATCTTTAGGCCTTCACGGGTAGTGTCGCGCCAGGAACCGTCTACATCGAAATTCTCCAGAGCAAAGCCCACCGGATCTATAAAATCATGACAGGCAGCACAAGCCGGGTCGGCGCGATGCCTCTCAAGTTGTTCACGAACTGTTGATGGACGATCTACAGGAGCACTTGCTTCCAGTGCCGGCACGTTGGCTGGAGCGGCCGGTGGAGGATTGTTCCAGAATTCTGTGAGGATGAATTTTCCTCGCATAATCGGCGAGGTGCGGCTTGATGCCGAGGTCAGTGACAGCAGTGAGCCATGGCCAAATAATCCCCACCGGTTGCTGTCTTCGACGTTGACCTTGCGAAAGCGTGCGCCGGTGACTCCCTCTATGCCGTAATGACGCGCCAGACGTTCATCAACAAAAGTATAGTTTGCTGTGAGCAGTTCATGCACGGGACGATTTTCCCGCAATACATGGGCAAACAGCATTTCTGTTTCCTGACGAAATGCCTTGCGTAGATTATCATCAAAGTCAGGGAACATTTTTATGTCGGGACGGGCACGAATTTCCAGATTTCTCAGTTGCAACCATTGGCCGACGAAATTCTTTACAAACTCATCTGCGCGCGGGTCTGCCAGCATGCGCTCTACCTGCGCAACGCGCGTATCCGCATCCTTGATCGCATCGCTTTCGGCAAGCTCAAACAATTCATCATCGGGCATACTGGACCAGAGGAAAAACGACAGTCGTGAGGCCAGTTCATAACCATTAACCATCTGGTCGGTTCCATCCGGCGTGTCAGTGGCATCGGTCTCGACGCGGAACAGGAAAAACGGACTGACTATCATGCGTGCTACAGAAGCGCGGATGCCCTGGTCAAAGTCACCTCCGCTGGCGCGTTCATTTTTATAGAAGGCCAAAGGAGCAGCAATATCATCTTCTGTAATAGCACGCCGGAATGCACGTTTGGCAAGTTTGGTAAGAATTTCTTTTGCGCAGGCATCTTCTTCTGCTACCGACTCTGGCTCGCAGGTCATGACCCGGTCCCGTGTCGCCATATCACTTACACCAGTGGCATTATAGGGACCTTCAATTCGCACTTCTTCCAGGCGTGGCATGCCTGAGGGGTTATGGATTTCCAGTGAGGCCCGCAACGATGGTTGCCATGAGTTCTGCTCGGCGGACACACGTTCACGCCAGGTAAAGATTACTTCATGGGGGCCTGCAGTAATGGGGATTTTTGGCGAAGTGAGTTTTTTGTCGATGATGGGAATGACACTAACATAGCCATCTTCAACACTGACCTTGTGGTCTTCAGGGCCGCCGATCTCGCTGGAGTAAACAACCTCACCATCGACGTACACCAGAAATTCATGGGGACGATCATGTCCCTCGATACCAAAATAGCCTTCTGCAACGCCGTTGAGTGGGCGCGCAGCAAAGATATACTCGGCATCAGCAGGAAAATAATGGGTTGTTGCAATACCGCCACGGGTACCAATAGGGAGACCTCTGAGGTGCTTGTCCTGGGAGGTATCAAAGGGGATTTTAAGAGTCGCGGTATTTAACGAGGCATCCGGATTACCCAGTGCCATGTCGGCCACGCGAAGTCCCACAGTCATGTAGCGGTCCAGCAACATGGGCGAAGTGCGCAGCAGATCAGCAATATTGTCAAAACCGAAATCGCCGCCGTCACTGGGCAAGAGTTCGGTGAGGTCGAGATCGAGACCGAACAAATCACGAATAACATTGGAGTATTCAGCGCGATTGAGTCGATGAATGGTCGTCAGCCCGGCATAGGGATCCGCATTGGCGGCTGCATCCAGCGTTTTTTCAAGAGCAGCGACGAAGCGCTGGCGTTGTTGTTTCGCGGGTTGATCCTGTTTGCGCGGAGGCATGGCGCTGATCTTAAGTTTGCGCAAGACCTCTTCCCAAACATCCGGATTGGCATGCACATCATCAGGGCCAAGCCCCTCAAGAGAAATGCCCCCTCTGAATTCATCATAGTTATGGCAATCGGTACAGTAGTTTTCAATCATTGACCACTGCTCAGCCAGCATCGCTTCAGGGGCGGAATTATTATCAGCCGCAGAGACAGCCAGCGCCAGTGTACTGCCTATAGCGCCAATACAAACGCTTGTTACAAAGGCTCTTATCTTCATTGTGCGCTAGTTCCCTGACCAGTATTGTTCATGCTACCCAATTCAATCAGTGCGGCAATAATTTCTTCCTGTGAAGCTGGCGGTGCATCGAAGTAAAAACCGGGAGTAGGTTTTTTGGCTGGGGTATTTTCAACCAGTTCCTGTGGTGTTTGATCACTCTTGTTCTTTGCAGTAAGCGATGCGCCATTGGCTGCAAGGGCATAGACAATGTCGAGCTGGCCGGCATTGGCTGCAACATGCAGAGCGGTAAGATCATCAGGGCCTTTAACGCTGACATCGGCACCAGCCTCAAGAAGAAGCTTGGCTGCCTGAACCGGGTCACGCACGCCTTTTTCCCGAAAGTCAGGTGGTCCGTTGCGCAAATCATTGGGGCCGCCGGCAATGGCGACTCCCTTGCCGCCGGTAATAGCGACCATTAGGGCAGAGCGGCTAACGACTTCTTCTTCACCATCAATGCCAACATATTTGGTCTCCGATGCCGGCTTCCAGTTCGGATCAGCACCATATTCAAGCATCATGCTCAGGCCGGCTATATCCGCAGCTTTTGCCGCTCTATAGAATGGTGTCATGTTGGACTTGGTATCACAGCACATTGAAGTATTGTGCATCTGGCCAATAAAGGGCTTGTTGGGATCAGCGCCCGCTTCCAATAACAGACGGGTAAGGTCAATGGCGCTGAGTTCGTTGGGATGATCGGCACGGAAGATGGTTCCGTCTCGGGCACGCCAGTCGGTGGTAGCATCGCGCATCTCGGTTGCGAAATAAAGCGAGCCATCATTGGCGTCAGCATCAAGATCCAGCAGCAGGGCGGCAATATCAAAACGGTCATTCACTATCGCCAGCATCATCGGCGTGGAATCATCACCATTTCTGACATTAATGTTAGCGCCGCCATCAAGCAGGGTTCTGATCATTGCTTCGTCGCCGTTGCGTGCTGCCCAGTGCAGGGGCGCAAAACCGCCTGATGGAAAATCAGCGTTTTTGCGTTTTGTCAGTTCTGATACACGGGATTGCATGTTGGGATCGGCACCAGCATCAAGCAGTATCTTGACAACATCCAGATGACCTTCGGCTGTTGCCCACATCAGGGCAGTCTGATTATCAACAGGCTCACTGGCATTGGGATTGGCGCCAGCCTCAAGAAGGGCCTTTAGTGCCTGGGTGTTGCCGGATCGTGCTGCGGACATGAGCGGAGATTCTACACCGAGTCCGCTGTGCACAAGATTGGCCCCACTGCTGATTAGCATATTAATCATGCTGGCATCGCCATAACGGCTAGCCTGCAGTAAAGGGGTTATTCCAAGCTTATTGGGAATATTTGGATCAGCGTCTGCATCAAGTAATAATTGAACCATGTCCGAGGATGAATTAAATACTGCCCAAAGCAAAGGGGTAGTGCCATCAGGCGCTGGAATATTCACATCAGCACCGTTATTGATCATTTGCTGCAACTGTGTCTGGTCATCAGCGCGGGCGGCATCCACCATGGTGGCAGAGGAATAGGCTTTGTCTATATCCCAGAGAGTACCGGTTAGTACAAGTGTCACTGCAAGCACAGCAGGGAAAAATCCCTTTTTTTGGATATCCATCATGCAAGTCCCCCTCAACAATTGATGGTAACGTACTATTTATCAGAGGTAAGGAGCTAATTGCTAAATAATGAGGCTTCTATTCTGACAGTGCGTTTAATAAGAACCTAATTTTTTTATGTTTGCTGATACGAATCTACTGCTAAAAGATCAGAAAAAGTCGTGAAATAGTGCCACATATAGATTTATGACGCAAAGAATAACTATAGTTATAAGCAGGGTTTGAACGGGCGTTCAGATTGTAAAGAAATAGTCAAAAGAACGCTTTTCAAGTGGGAAAGCAGAATGTGTTATTTAGCGGAACTATTTCTTTTTGGTTTTAAAACGTGCGTTGGCTATAGTGAAGGTGATTATTACGATTTTTTTGAATCGATTTTCGGTGCGGATTTTCACTATCGCGCAACTGGCGCCCATGTGCGCAGCGAAAAAAGGTTTTCCCGGTGCGTTCAGGATATTGAAATCGATATGCCAATTTTTCTAGAAGACACCCTGAGTGATGAAACAAAAACCATAGCTTATAACCTGCCTCACTACGGTGGAATCGGGCGCATGAAAGACATCAGAAAAACACTGAGTGATCGTCTTGTGGGCGAACACGGTAAGCTGGATCAGTTGCAATAGATAAGAACGGTGGGCAGCTTATGGCCCTATGGCAGTACTGTGTATTACTATATCCGGCGTGCCATGCCATTTAATATGCCACAGACTCTGAATGACAATGAGGTCTATTCCCAGACTGCCTATTTGTTATATCTTAATGGCATCATCGAAGAAGATGCCGTGATGGATGCAAGCTCGCTGAGTGACATTCCAATGCGCAATGAAGATAGATTCATAATGGCTTATCCGAAGTATCGTGATGGATTAACTAAAAACTAACAGACCTGTCAGTAATCATCTGGATAATTGTAAGCTTTATAAATTACGAAGAAAAAATATAAAGAGGAATATCAATGCTCGGCTCATTACCTGTAAATAAAGTTCTGCGACGCCTGCAAGTCGCTTTATGCGGATGCTTTTTGTTGGCCCTTTACGCAGCACTTCCCGTTGCTGCACAAATACCAATCACTACCCAGGAAACACTACTAGATCGACTGCAGATAGAAGATATGCTGCTCGCCTATTATTACGGTTTTGAAGTGGACGACGGCCATGACTGGACGACCATGTATACCGATGATGCGGTGCTGGATATCAACGGGTTGGTGTATAAAGGGAAAAAAGAGATTCAGGGGCTATACGATAACTATGGAGAAATCTCTCCGGAAGAAGATGTGCCTGGCAAGGTTCATGTGTTGATGACCAACCCGCGAATCATAGTCAATGGTAATACTGCGACAGCTCACATGATATACACAGAAGTCATGAATGATTCGGTATACCTGGCCCCTCGTCTTATAGAGCAGGGCCGTGAAGATACTGAATTTAGAAAAGTGAATGGCGCCTGGTATATCACCAAACGTCTCATTACCCAGGATGGGGGTTTACCTCCTGCTTACTTTAATACCTATACCCCTCGTTAATCCTGTCGCAGTAAAAGAGCCATTTTTATAAGGCTCGCCCTTTTTACTTTTCCTCTTAACTAGGCAACTTAATAACATGCAGGCATATTAAAAAGTTGCCAGGTTATGGTCGTCTATATTTTTTAGTGTCAGGTCTTGGCTAACGGTGGTACAGGTCGGTCAATGACGAATGCCGCAGTGGAAATCAGCGCAGCACCAATGCACATGACAGCAAAAAACGGCACTGTACTGCCGGCACCGATATCAAGCAGCGTACCACCGAAAGCGCTGGAGCCGATAGCACCAAAGCGACCCATGAAGATTCCAAAACCAATTCCGGCCGAACGGCAGGATGGTGGATAGGCGTGAGTCATGATGGCATACATGCTTGCAATACTGGCGCTGAAAAAAGCAGCAGCGATGCCGATCAATGTAACCACTATTAACCTCTCGCTGTCACTTGGCACTCCCGACAGTGATTCCAGCATAATGGTCAGCAGGATCAGGGTCACCAGCAAAATGCCACTGAAAGAGTTCATGGCCAGTTTTGAACCGAAGCGCTGCACAATCAGGCCGGCGGCAATGGAAGATAAGATAGAAGTCATTCCGGCGACGGCAACCGCATAGGAAGCTTGGTCAAACTCGAAGCCTTTGGCTGTCAGTATGGTGGTGGTCCAGCCCAGGATACCATAAGCCACCATCGTCGCTGAAGTAAAGGCAATACCAACGCCGATATTGAGTCGTTTGTTGGTGCGATGCAACACACCAATGGTGCCACCATCTGAATCAGGAAGGTGCGTTTCTTCCATGAGATCAAGCGCTTCGTCAGTAACCTTAAGTGCAGCTTTTTTCGCTTCCTCAACCTTACCTCTTGCCATCAGGAAAGTGGGACTGTCGCGCAAAAAAGCAATGATCAGCGCAACCACCAGCAAGGTAAGAATACCGAGAAAGATAAAGGAGCCATCCCAGTCATAACTGTCCACCAAACTGGGCGCGATGATTCCCACCACCATACCGCCAGCGGGTGTGCCCACTGAAAGGGTGGTTACGCCCACTGAGCGCCAGCGTCCCGGCAGCCACTCGCCAGCCAGAGTGATGGCATTGGCATAAGCAGAACCGAAGCCCAGGCCACTGACAAGACGCCAAAATGCCATTTGCCAGACATCTGCGGAGGTACTAACGGCGATTGTGCCAAGGGAGAAAACTACTGCAGCCAGCGCCAGCGACCAGCGTCGTCCAACGGTGTCTCCAAGCCATCCTCCGCTCCAGGAACCTAGGCCAAAACCGACCAGCGCTGCACTCAGCGCCAAACCAAAAGTACCCCGGTCAATACCAAAATCCTCAATGATGAGAGGTGCCACAACACCAAGCATCTGTGCATCCATACCGTCTGCGACAAGCACGATCACACAAATAATAAATGTAACCACCTGAAACAGCCGTAGTGGTTTTTTTGACATAACTTCACTAAATGTAACTGACATAATTATCCCCCATAAGAACAACTTACAAATTTACCACTGTATTGCCCATAATTGCCAAAAAAGTGTGAAATAAGATTAATCAGAGGTTCCATAAGTGATTTAGACTTACCCGTTAGGTAGGCAAAGAAATGAAGTGTATTTATTGCCTGCTTTTTTTTATTTCTGTCTGTGATAAATTTCCACTTCGTTACTCATAATAACTCCGCCGTGTGTAGGAGTATTACAAGGGAGTTTGATGTGCTTAATCCTTTTTTGAAAACCGGTCTTGGACTGGCCTTTAGCCTGATGGCCGCCAACAGCTATGGTCATTTCAAGTTGAATTCACCCGCCTCCTGGATAGAAGAGGATGAGCGTGGCGATCCGCAGAAAATGGCACCCTGCGGCGGGACTGTGGCTGATGGTGGTACCCGTACTGGCGTGGTGACCGACGTCATGGGCGGCGCCATGCTGCGCCTTGCTATAGAAGAAACCATTTACCATCCGGGACATTATCGGGTTGCGCTGGCCAGACGCATAAACTGGCTGCCGGCTGATCCTGAAGCGGTGATGAAAGACACTGATCGCGGTCCGCGCTCGGATTATGCGCCGGTGGCAATGGAACCTGCGGCACCGGTCATCCTGGATGGTTTGTGGGCTAATCAGGAGCGACGTACCGGTCCGCTGGAAACTGAAATTTCCATGCCGAATATCGACTGTGAAGGCTGCTTTTTACAGGTGGTACAGTTTATGGAAGAGCATCCCGGTTTCCGCGAAGGCGGCTTCACCTATCACCATTGTGCGGTGTTGAATATCAAGGCCAATACTGAGCTGCCTTTGGATGAAGGCTGGTAGTTAATGGCAACTCAATAAAGAGGACGCAATATAAAGGGCGTACTGAAATATCAAGCGCTGGCTTGTTCCAGACGCCCTTATTAAATTCATGCTCGACACCCTAAAATAACTTCTTGGAGCAATGATTGGCAGCCTGCGGTATTTGTTGCCTGTTGTACTGGTTATCCTTTTTTCCAGTTTGCGGTACTGCAGCAGCCTTTGTCTAATGTGGGGCAATTAGTGGTCGGGATTCTTCCTCTAAAATTAACGCCGGCGATATATTTAGCGCCACTAGAATTCTGCAATAGAAGGGATAAAGACTTTAAACCTCCTACAGATATTCAGCTATACCCTAATAACATAATAAAGTTTCGTTCTATGGCAGTCTGGAATATGTATAGTCACCCGAGACATGGGAAATACTCACACTTTCCACTTGACCATCCTCATTAACCATAAAATTATACCCGAGTCCCAGGCCATCAAATTGCGTTTGTGACAGGGGTACCAGTTTTCGCGGTGCACCTTGCTCCAGTCCTGCGGCACCGAGACCAATGGCATCATAATCGCCAACAATCCTGGCGACCAGGTCGGTACCCGAAAGTGATATTTCATAGGTTCGCTCACTACCGGCATAAATACCCCGGTAAAGACCTACATACTGTGCCAGCGTTTCTGGGGCTACGGATACTCGTTTCGCCTCGGTATCCGATAAGTTGCCAGACCAATCGTCACTACGACGTTCGCAAACAGACTCCAGTATTTCGGTATCCGCCGCCAGTTCCATTGTTGTCTCAAAACCCCAGGATGCTGTAAATGCCTCCGGGTCTGTAAAGGTAGTCACTATTTCCATGTGGCCGAAATCCGGACGACTGTAGCGTTCATTTACGCGCAATGCTTCAGAGTGCGAAACTCCCCAACGACTTAGCCAGGTTTGATCGTTAAAGCCATTGGTATCGACCACCAGCGTGTCACCTTCCCAATGACCAACCGAATACCCGGTAAAGCTTGGTATCGGGTCGGCTTCCAGTTCACGACCATCCATATGAATCACCCGATAAGTAAGATCCTCGTTCAGGATAACAATGGTCGCCGGTGTTTGAATAAGTCGTTTCCAGCCGCCGGAACTTTCTGTTTCTGGCCCGTTGGGTAGACAGCGAAACAGGGGACGATCCTTGTAAAAATTCTGCTGGCGCGCACTGGCAAGTTCGGAAACCCACGGTTGTAATTGTGCCGGGTCGAGGTTGGCGACGGGAGGAGGCCCGCTCCAGACACCGGTAAAATCGGGGTGGCCATCGACGCCACGGGGCGCTGGTGCACCAGTATCTGGTTCACCACTTGCGGTACGTGGAATACCGGGCCAGGGACGATCCAGCCATTGGGCGCTAGCAGGCATTGCCGTCATTGCCAGCGTAAAAATGATAAAAATGATTTTCATTGATATACCCCGTTACAAAATTATAGGCTTATTTTATCTGAGCCTTTTGATATTTGTTACTTTATATAGTGTGATTAGTGTTTTATAAAGACTTATAACAATACGTCGGGATCGGCAAAGTGAAAAATTTGTTTTAATTGTGAGTTGCGGGCATTTTGATGACAGTCATCACTACTGATGGAATAAAAGAATAACGAGGGGAAGACGATGAGTACAAAATTAATTCTGGCATTATTGCTTTCAGGCCTGACGCTTGGGGTATCAGCTCAGCAGCCAGCGTCTGCTTTTGATCGGGGGAATTCACTGCAGGCCAGGCTGGATCCCCGCTTTGCCGATGTCATTGCCGGTTGCAACATAGCTCCCGCGTCTATTCAATTTGGAGAAGGGCCCGATGACAATTCATCGCCACCCATGCCAACACTGCCCACAACAGCATCCATTCCTGGAGTTATTCAGGGGGGGAAAATCTGGCAGGTGGTCTGGCGCTGGCAGGGCAATAATGCCGACGGTCCCATTGCCGGTGATAACGGCATCATGCTGTTTGCCAACAACGATGCCGGCAATGTCATGGAACTTGACCTTGAAACCGGGCTGGCGCGCATCATTCATGATGATATCAATACCGCCGGAGCGGTTTCGCGCAGCAAGAATGGCGCCCTGTATGTGGCGACACGGGGTATTGGTACCGGCATTGAACAGTTGGAGCCCGAGCGAAAATTGCTTACTAACAGCTTTAATGGCGAGCCACTGGAATGTGTCGGCGGGGTCATGAATGATCTGACAGCTGATGCCAAGGGCGGCGTATATTTTTCCGTGTCCGGTACTGGGGTGTTTTATGCCGATGCTCAGGGCAATACCAGTCAATACGGAGATGTCCCTAACGCTAATGGCATTATCCTCAGCGCTAACGAACAAACCCTCTATGCCACCAATGGCGCGACTGTAGTGGCATTCGATGTTGAAGCCGATGGTTCATTGAGCAATCAGAAAGACTTCGGTCAGTTGCAGGGTGGGCAGGGTGGTGATGGTTCTGCCATCGACAGTGAAGGTCGTCTGTATGTGGCAACCGGTCGTTCGGCGGATGTGTTCGCGCCCGACGGTACCTTCCTCGGTTCCATCCCGGGTCCACAAGGCATGCATGGCGTGGCTTTTGGTGGTGAGGACAAGAAAACGCTATACGGTATCGTTTTTTACGGTTCCTGGGGAACACAGGCCGCACGCAACGCGATCGTAGCCATTGACACCATCGCTCATGGCTATACTGGCAGGGCAAAATAGTAGAAAGGAAATTAACAGGCTAAAAAAAGGTGCTGTTTTGGTGCAGAAAAAAAAGAAGAGGGAAGAATTTAGTTTACCTCCCTGCGTATTCCTTCATATGTAGTATCAGTAATCACACTGGACGGCACCGGTCAGCCTATATATTCTTTGCTCTAATTTTGGTTTTTTATAGGGGGCGTCCGCGTGCCACACAATTACCGGGTTTTGACTCTATTATTCACGACTATCCTTTTACTCACGGCCTGCGGTCAGCAGGAAGAGCAACTTGCGGCTCAAACCATGGCATCTGCCAATGAAGCGGGGACTGTAGAGTCGCAGTCAATGCCGCTTGCCGCTGCGGTGGATCAGGAGCGCCAGCTTCTGGGAACTGCTGATACTTCCCAGTGGCCCCATTATGGTGGCAGCTATAACGAGCAGCGTTTCAGTCCCCTGGCCGCCATCAATGAAAATAACGTGGCAGACTTGGGGCTGGCCTGGTATGCGGACTATGACACCAACCAGAATCAGCACGGCTCCCCCATTTACGTGGATGGGGTAATTTATGTGTCCACGGCACGTAATGTGGTGCATGCCTTTGATGCCCGCACTGGCGACCGGGTATGGACCTATACCCCGGTGCTGGAACCCAATCCCAATCTGGGTCTGGTTAACAGGGGGATAGCCGCTTTCGATGGCAAAATTTACATGGGTATGCTGGACGCCCACCTGGTTGCTCTTGATGCAGCAACCGGGGAGCTGGTCTGGGATGCCAACACTGTGCCGGAAAGTTTGCTGGGTGAGATGGCCGGACGCTATTCAATTACCATGGCGCCGCGTATCGCCAATGGCAAGGTCTTCATTGGCGGCTCCGGTGGTGAATTTGGCGCCCGTGGCTGGATAGCTGCTTTCGATGCGCAGACAGGTGAGGAAGACTGGCGTTTCTGGACTGTACCCGGAAACCCGGAAATGGGTTTTGAAGCGCCCCATCTGGAAGTGGCTGAGGCTACCTGGCCGGATGATATTCCTTACTGGGAGCAGGGCGGTGGCGGCACCGTTTGGGATGGTGCGATTTACGATCCCGAAACCGGCCTGCTCTATTTTGGAACCGGTAATGGAACACCGTGGAATCGCGCCATGCGTGATCCGGACGATGGTGATAATCTCTTTGTCGCCTCCGTAGTTGCGGTTGATCCCGATACCGGTGAGTATGTCTGGCACTACCAGGAAACGCCGGGCGACTCCTGGGATTATGATGCCACCAGCCCGATGATGACGGCTGATCTGGAGATTGATGGCGTAACCCGACATGTATTGATCCACCCTTCCAAGAACGGTTTTATCTATGTGCTGGACGCGATCACCGGCGAGCTGATCAGCGGTGATGCCTTCACCAGTGTCACCTGGGCTATCGGTATTGATGAAGATAGTGGACGACCAATTGAAGCAGATGGTGCCCGTTACACAGATGAGCCTTTCAATATCGGCCCGGGCGCCCCTGGTGGGCATACCTGGCATCCCAATGCCTTCAGCCCACTGACAGGTCTCATCTATATTCCCACCTGGGAAAACTTTTCGGCCATGGCGCCACAACAGATGCCCGAGGAAGGGCCGCCACCATTGATTGCCTTTGGTGGACAGATTGATCGTGACACGCTGAAGCCACACAACAGACAATCCAATGACGGCTGGTTACAGGCCTGGAACCCGGTCACCCGTGAAGTGGTCTGGGAATCCGAGCGCGGTCCACGCTGGACTGGTGGCGCACTGGCCACGGCTGGCAATCTGGTGTTCATGGGCAACAGCAATGGCAATCAGCTGAGTGCCTGGAATGCCACGACTGGTGAGCAACTCTGGAATTTCGATGCCCAGTCTGCCGTGTATGCGGCGCCCATCACTTACGAGCTGGATGGTGAACAATACATCGCCGCCAGTGTCGGCGGTTCTGGTGGTCAGGACTATTTTGCGCCTACTTATGCGCGCATGCTGGTGTTCAAGGTAGGCGGTGATGGGCAATTGCCACAGGCAATGAGCTACACCCCCCGTGAACTGAGCCCTCCGGAGTCAACTGCCACTGCAGCAGTCATCGCGCGCGGTGAATCCCTTTATGCACAGAACTGTTCGGTCTGTCATGGTAATGAGGGGGTGCAGATGCGCTCCAGTTTTCCCAACCTGACCCGCACGCCGTTCCTGCATTCCCAGGAAGGCTGGGATACTGTGGTACTACAGGGAGCCAGGTTGCAGCGCGGCATGGCTAATTATTCAGACACCCTGAGTGCGGAAGACTCGCTTGCCATTCGTGAATACATTATTACCAGGGCGATTGATGTCAGGGATAACCCGCCACCGGCGTTCGGCTTCAGGCCAGCGCCCAGCGATGATGACGAAGAGGAAGAGTCAGAGGATATTCACGAAGAAGCGGCTGAAAATTAATAAAAGAATAAACGGGGGCGGAGAGATTAAAATAAATCCCTCCGTCCCCTTTAAATCATTACGGTGCCGTTACTGTCGCCAAAGCTGTCCTGCTCGATATCCAGTTTGTAAAGCATTGCCAGAAGCAAGTTGGACATTTGGGTTTTTTCAGACATCACTATATGGCGGTTTCCCTCCAGCCTTCCGGAGGCACCGCCCGCCAAAATGACAGGCAGGGGATCATGGTTGTGGGAGTTTCCATCACTCATACCGCTACCATAGAGAATCATGGAGTGATCAAGCAGGTTACCGTTTCCATCTGGCGTAGACTTGAGCTTATCCAGAAAATAACCCAGCAGACTGACATGATAGCGATTCAACAGGGCAAACCTGGCCTTGTTGTCTTCATTGTTGGAATGATGGGAAAGGGTATGAAATCCATCCCTTACGCCACTGGCGGGATAGATGGCGCCGCTTAGTTCCTTGGCCATAAGAAAGGTTGATACCCTGGAGATCTCTGTCTGCCAGGCCAGTACCTGCAGGTCATACATCAGTTTAATATGCTCCTCCACATCTGCAGGTATGCCATTGGGTTTGTCTGGAACGGCAACATCGTCCGACACCTTTTCGCCCGCCTGAACAATTCGTCTCTCAATTTCCCGGATATCAGTCAGGTATTGCTCCAGTCTCACTTTGTCACTGGCCGGCAGTGTCTTGTCCAAAGAGGATAATTGTTCGGAAACAGCATCAAGCAGACTCAGCGACTGTTTTCTTCTGGCTTCCCGTTGCGCGGGTGTGGCGCCGTCCCCAAATAATTGTTCAAAGACTACCTGCGGGTTGTTCTGCATAGGCAGTGGCGAAAGTGGAGACTGCCAGGAAATGGTATTTCGATAAGCGCAACTCAAGCCTTCGCCACAGCTAATGGTGGCTTCCTCTATGGTGAGTTCAAGGGAGGGCAAAGGGGTATCCCGGTTCAATTCCCTGGCAATGATCTGATCAATGGTCACGCCAAGTTCGGGAGTTGCCCCACGCAGGGGTTTTGCGCCACTGAGAAAGCTGGCTGCCGATCTATTGTGATTGGCTGTCGCGCCACCGGGTCCATAGGCCAGCGGCAGTGTCAGATTACTTACTACGTTGACCTGATCCCTGAACGACTCCAGAGGCTTGAGAATTTCAGAAAACTCAAAATTCTTTCCTTCATTACGCGGAGTCCACTTTGACATGGTGGCGCCATGAGGAAAATAAATTGCCCCGAAACGGGTTTTTGACATACTTTCCTGTGCTTTAAGTGTGCCGGCGGGAATCATCGATTCCAGTAATGGCAACGCCAACATGGAACCTGCGCCTCTGAGCAGGGTTCTGCGTGACAGATGTTTTTTACTGATAAAATTGGCCATCTTATGCCTCCGGCAACGAATCTATTCCAGTTGGCTACTGACTACCTGCGATGTGCGCGCCATCTGATTTTACCCTGTACAGGAACTGGTCACTTGTCACGATACCCTTGATAATGGAGGCGAATCTGTAATCCTCTTTTTCTGCCTCCCTGACTATTGAACGCATAGTCGGCATGTCAAAGTACTCAAGTTCACGTCCCAGGGCATAGGTCATTAATTTTTCGGTTAAGGTTTCAACAAATAATTCTGAATAGCTCATCAGGGAATTTCTAAGATCCGAAGGTCCATTCAGCTCGGTGCCATCCAGCAGTGTGCCAGAGGGATTTACTTTTGAATCACCATCATATTCGCGCCAGGCGCCTACCAGGTCAAAATTCTCCAGAGCAAAGCCAACAGGATCAATAACACTGTGACAGGAACTGCACACCGGATCCTGGCGGTGCTGCTC